>JADMIO011053096.1_pt1 | contig 44389 bp, 35 predicted proteins | sample 8958161 | NCBI WGS metagenome assembly JADMIO01 (sample SAMN16585339, study PRJNA669376) | soil metagenome | isolation source: Crop rotation soil | place: USA: Cullars Rotation, Alabama | collected 2011
GCGACAACTTGTCCACGTGGAATTCTAAGCTTAGGATCCCAATGTGCTGGAAAGGTTACAGATACAGACCCGCTTGCGCCAGAACAGAATGTTCCGCCACCGGTAACTGTACCGGCTACTGCAGCAGCATCTACATGAATAGTGATGGTAGTATCCTTCGTACATTCCTCATTAAATTGTCTGGTATAAGTAACCTGAAAATTTCCGGGGCCAGAAATTGATGGATCAAAAGTAGAACCAACAACAGCCGCTCCACCGCTAAAGGTTCCTCCGGCAGGAGTAGCTACCAGTTGAACTGCAGATGCGGTTACACATAAAGGGCCAACTGGTTCAAGTGTTATATCACCAATATTAAGACTTACCTGTACTGGGTCTATGAAATCTTTTAGTGCCGCAGTAGTAGATGTTGAAGCCTTTGTTTTAATAAAGATCGTTTTAATATTTAATCCTGCACAAGGATTATCTTCGTTAGCTACTTTAATTACCTGGCTGATATTAATAGCAGCCTCAACAAATTGCAAAGCTTTATATTCAACTTCTCCATCAAAAACCGAAAATGGAATGTCTGTAGCACTTGCATTTGTAATTGCAAAACCATCGGGTCCCGGAGAAACAAGTTGGTAGGAATAATTTCCTCCCCCCATATCCGTCCACTTTCTATAAACGATCTCACTAGTTCCGCCGCCGTTATTATATAGAACAGTGATCAAAATATCACCTAATGTTCTACCTCCATGAGGCCCATCAGTAGAAAACTTTGGAGTTCCGGTAGCATTGCGTACTAAAGTATTTTGTAATAATTCAAAATCTATATAGGCTGTACCACTTGTACTTAAGCGATCAGCTCCTAACATGAGCCAATAATCTCCACCTGCATCTTGATTTAAATGGATATACCCATTGTTGATCTCATTTTTATCAGGGGCTGATTGTACATGCCAATCCCAATCAGTTTCCGGATTGCCATTCAGTGAAGCAGATGCAAAAATAATATCATCACCGCCATTGATCGGGTCAACAGGATGGAATGTGATCGCAGGATTTACTGGTGTTCCATCATTATTGAGCACAAAACCACCGGTACCTCCGGGACCATTAACCCAATCACCTATATTAGGTGTGAGTGAATTTGCTTTAAGATTCCCATCTATATGGAATCCTCCCGTCGGGACAACTACAGGAGCTATCTGAGCAAAGGAGTTTAAGGTTAAAAAAGTTAATGTAAAAAGCAGCAAAGCATTGCGAATGCTTTTAAAACATGGCAATAGCCACGAATCGTTCGAATGACTGTTGTGAAACAGCGTTCTTGTAAGGGAAGATCTCATAAAACCGAAGTTTGAAGTTAACTGAATAAGGTTTTCAGTCTTTCATCAATGTAATGGACGTAATTATGTGTATTTCGGTAGGATATTAAAAATATGTGCTCGAAAGCCTAGTTTAACGGATAATTTAAAAGTACCTAATTGGATGGTAATTTAGCGTAGGGTTTGGATTATTATGGAGGTTAATTCGGGGTTAGGTCTGCTAAAGTAGATTAGTTTTTTTTAATATGCAAGAGAATTTTTATTTTTTTTTAACGCTTACTTGCCATGAGCAATCCCAGGTCTGTATATTTCAAACTAAACCTTTCGCTCAGATAGAAATTAGTCAATGCACCTTTAAACATATAAATACCGGCACGGATATTCTCTTTTCGCCAGATTAGGTTTTCAATACCGCCATTTTGTGCAGTTTCCAATAACAAAGGCATCAATACATTGCTGATAGCCTGCGATGCAGTACGGGCAAAGCCACTGGGGATATTGGGCACACAATAATGGATAACATCGTATTTTTTAAAGATGGGATTTTCGTGTGTGGTAATATCACTTGTTTCAAAACACCCTCCACGGTCAATACTAACGTCAACGATCACTGTGCCTGGTCGCATATTACTCACCATCTCTTCAGATACCACAATTGGGGTACGTCCACCTGTACTGTTCAATGCGCCTACTGCCACATCGCAGGTCTTTAATTGTTTCGCTAATATTTTAGGTTCTATAACGGATGTCCATAACCGACCACCAATATTATTCTGTAACCGTTTTAATTTATAGATACTGTTATCAAATATTTTTACACTTGCACCCATCGCCAATGCTGTACGGGCAGCATACTCACCAACAATACCGGCACCAATGATAATAACTTTTGTTGGCGGTATTCCACTGATCCCTCCTACCAATACCCCTTTACCATGATTGGCATTACTTAAATATCTTCCCGCTATCAACATTACCGCACTGCCGGCAATTTCACTCATGCTTCGTACAATAGGGTTATGGCCGCTAGCATCTTTTAAATTTTCAAAACTTAATGCCGTGATCTTTTTATCCATCATCTTCTGCAATATCTCCCTCTTCATAACAGTAATGTGTATAGGAGAAATAATGTATTGATTAGGTTTCAGCAACTCACATTCTTCTTCACAAACCGGGGCACTTTTTACCAGTATATCACATTCAAAAACGGCTTTTTTATCATAGGCGATCTGGGCACCGGCTTCACTATAGTCCCTATCGCTATAACTGGCACCATCACCCGCTTTTGTTTCAATGATCACACGGTGCCCATTTGCCACCAATACACCAACGGCCTCAGGAGCCAGGGTAATTCTATTTTCATTATAGGAAGTTTCTCTTGGAATTCCGATGAAGAGATTCGTGCCTTTAGGTTTTATATCCAAAGTTTCTTCTAATGTTTCGTAAGTAAACGAGTGGGATATAAACGGTTTTGATGTAGCCATAATATAATTAAGAATGAAAAATTAATAATTAAAAATGAATACTCAACATTTACCATGCAATTTTTCTGCTATTATTTTCCCCCAGGGATATTTTAATATGTAATGTGTCATCCGGAAAAATACCCGCCGCTCTTTCGGGCCACTCTACAAAACAAACGCAGCCTGAATACAAACAATCTTCCACCCCTGCCTGTATCGCTTCATCTTCACTTTTCAAACGATACAGATCAATATGATACATTGTTTTCCCGTTAGCACTATACTGGTTGATAATTGAATAAGTAGGACTGGATATAACATCTGTAACACCCAAGGCTTCGCAAACTGCATGAACAAATGTTGTTTTGCCTGCTCCCATTTCTCCGTCTAATGCAACTACTTTACACCCTGCATTTGCATCAATGAATTGTTTTGCAACATCGTGTATTTTATCAAGCGTAAAATTTACCTCCATGTTGCAAAGATATTTTACCCAAATGGTAAAGCATACACTTTACTACAAACTAATTTTGCAATATGGAAAAAGTAGAATGGAAAGTAGAAGGAATGGATTGCACCAACTGTGCGCTAACGATCACAAAATATCTAAAAAAAGAAGGGCTGGAAGATGTGAAAGTAAATTTTATTGGAGGAGATGTAAGCTTTGCCATAAATAAAGATCAATCTAAAGAGACATTAGCAAAAGGCATAAATGACCTGGGATATAAAGTTGTGTCGGACGACGGACAACAGATGACGAACCACGGAAGTGCTTCTCATGTCCATGGACCATTGACCATGGACCATAGACGATGGTCCTTCAAAAATCACTTTCAACGTTTTCTTTTTTGCCTCCCTTTTACACTTGTATTAATGCTGCACATGCTGCCATGGCATATTCATTTTTTGATGAACCCATGGATACAGCTAGCCATTTGTTTACCCGTATTTATTGTAGGGATGGGATATTTTGGCGTAAGCGCTGTAAAAAGTTTACGCAGAGGTATTCCTAACATGAATGTATTGATCGCTGTAGGCGCTTTAGCTGCATTTGTATATAGCCTGATCGGCACGATAGGAAATATGGGTATGGATTATGTTTTTTATGAGACCACTGCCACGATCATCACCTTAGTTTTTTTAGGCGAATGGATAGAACATAAATCTGTAGAAACCACTCAAAAAGAATTGAACAACCTGGCCCGTCAACAAAAAGTGATGGCCAACATGATCGCTTTTGATGATGAACATAAAGAACAGATCTTTCCAGTTGAAAACTCACAGCTACGTGTAGGTGATCTTGTATTAATAAAAAGCGGCGAACAGGTTCCAACAGATTGTAAAATTTTATGGGGTGCTGCTCATGTGAATGAGGCATTATTAACCGGGGAAAGTAAACCGATCAGCAAACAGAAAAAAGATAATTTAATCGGAGGAAGCTTATTGACAGATGGTAATGTAAAAGCTCAGGTAACGGCAGTTGGTAAGGACACTGTGTTAAGTAATATTTTAAATTTAGTAAAACAGGCACAGGGAGAAAAGCCGCCTATTCAACAATTAGCAGATAAGATCAGTGCTATTTTTGTTCCTGTAGTAATTGGTATTGCAGCACTTACTTTTCTTGTAAACTATTTTGCGTTTAGTGTTACAATGACTGACTCAATAATGAGAAGCATTGCGGTATTGGTGATCAGCTGCCCATGCGCCATGGGGCTTGCAACACCAGCTGCTATTGCAGTTGGGCTTGGGAGGGCTACTAAAAAAGGTATCCTGTTCCGCAACGCAAAAAGTCTTGAGCTGTTTAAAAATATCAGGACCGTTGTTTTCGACAAAACGGGCACATTGACCAAGGGCCAGTTTGTGATCAGCAATTTTGAAACAACTCTCAATGAAGAAGAATTTAAACAAATTATTTTTTCAATAGAAAAATATTCCAATCACCCGATCGCAAAGGCAATTACTGAGCAATGGAAAATAAACAACCCTATTCATTGGAAAAATATTGAAGAAATAAAAGGTATAGGAATGAAGGCTGAAGATACTAATGGAAATACTTATCAATTAGGAAAAATTTATGGCCAAAATTCTCATACAGCGTATCTTACCAAAAACAATACGCCGATCGGTTGGTTTGATATGGAAGATGAAATTAGAGAAGAAGCAAAAGCTGTGATCGATTATCTGCATTCAAAAAATATTCAAACAATTTTATTAAGCGGTGATAGTGAAGAAAGATGTAAAAAAGTTGCTGATGCAGTAGGTATCACAAAAGTATATGCCGGAACATCTCCGGAGGAAAAACTAAAAATTATTGAACAATTAAATCATACCAGTCCTACTGCTATGATAGGTGACGGCATTAATGATGCCCCGGCATTAGCAAAAGCTACTATCGGTATTTCTATGAGTGATGCTTCTCATTTGGCTATGCAAAGTGCACAGGTTGTTTTAATGAATAATGGTATTCAGCATTTACCATTGGCTTTGGGTTTAGGCAAACACACCTTTATCACTATTAAAGAAAATCTATTTTGGGCTTTTATCTATAATATTGTTGCTATTCCTATCGCTGCAATAGGCTTATTACAACCCGGCTTTGCTGCACTGGCAATGGGTTTCAGCGATGTGGTGTTAGCGATCAATTCTATTCGTTTAAAATACAAGAAAGTAATTTAATTTCAGGGCACAATTTGTACTATTGACTACCAAAGAAATCTTACAGGAACATTGGGGGCATAATTCTTTCCGTCCGTTACAGGAAGATATCATCAATGCTGTATTAGAGGGTAAAAATGTATTGGCATTATTGCCAACAGGAGGGGGTAAATCGATCTGCTTCCAGGTGCCGGCTTTGGCGAAAGATGGCATATGCCTGGTAGTTAGTCCGTTAATAGCATTAATGAAAGACCAGGTACAGAATTTAAAGAACAAAGGTATACCTGCATTATCCATTTATTCGGGCATGAGTTTTTTAGAAGTAAAAAAAACTTTGCAAAATGCCGCTTATGGCAATTACAAATTCCTGTATGTTTCACCGGAAAGGCTGGAGACAAATTTGTTCTTAGAAATGTTACCATCAATGAACATCAACCTTATCGCAGTTGATGAAGCACATTGTATCAGCCAATGGGGATATGATTTCAGGCCTCCATATTTGCGTATTGCTAATTTAAGAGAGTATTTACCCAATACACCGATATTAGCATTAACCGCATCAGCAACCAAAAAAGTGCAGGATGATATTTGCGAAAAATTATTACCCCCTAACACCTCAAAGGGGGAATTAAAGACTTTAAATAATTGGAAGGTATTTCAACAATCTTTCGAAAGAGCGAATCTTTCTTACAGTGTTTTCAATGCGGCTTCAAAGCCCAATAAATTATTGGAAATATTAAATAATGTAAAAGGGAGTGCTATCGTTTATTGTAAGAGTAGGAAGCATACGAAAGATATTGCCGACCTCTTATTAATGAATAAGATCAATGCAGATTACTATCATGCCGGTCTGTCAAATGATGAAAGAAATAGTCGGCAGGAAAAATGGATCAACAATACAACTAGAGTGATTGCCTGCACCAATGCATTTGGCATGGGTATAGATAAACCTGATGTAAGAGTGGTAGTCCATTATGAAGTTCCAGATTGCCTGGAAAATTATTACCAGGAAGCCGGCAGGGCAGGCCGGGATGGCAAAAGGGCTTATGCGGTTTTATTATATGGTGACAGGGAATTAACCGATCTTCAAAAACAAAGCGATATCCGCTACCCATCAAGAGAAGAAATAAAAAATGTATATGTCTCTTTAATGAACCATTTGCAAATTGCAGCCGGTGGTGGAGAGGGCTTGAGCCTGGACTTTGATATAGCTACTTTTAGTAACGCATTTAAAATAAATATCCTTACTGCTACTTATGCTATTAAAGCTTTGGAGCAAGAAGATATTTTAAGTTTTAATGAAGTCTTCTTTAAGCCATCTACGCTGGTGTTTAATTGCGATAAGGAAGCATTGGCAGATTTTGAAAAACAATACCCGCAATTGGAAGATATCATTAAAGGCCTGCTTCGCAGTTATGAAGGTATCTTTGATTACCCCGCTGCTATCAATGAAAAGCAATTAGCAAAGTTCCTGCAAAAGAAATTACCCGATGTAGAAAAAGAATTGCAGGAATTGAAACGCTTCGGTATTATTGATTATTCTCCGCAAAAAGATACGCCACAGGTTACATTGTTGCAAAACAGGATGTATAACGATAGTTTCGCTATTGATCTTCAAGATCAAAAAGAACGGAAACTCCATTTTGAAAACCGTGTAAAAGCAATGGTAGGGTATGTTGGCAATCTGGTGAATTGCCGGAGTAAAGAGATCGCTGCCTATTTTAACGATACCAATGTAAAAAAATGTGGCATCTGTGATAACTGCATCAACCAAAAAGAACTGGTGATCAGCAAAGAAGAATTTGAAAATATTAGTAAAAAAATTATAGACGCCGTTTCTCAAAAAAGCACCTCTTTTAAAGAATTACTAAACTACTTATCTCCTATTAAAAAAGATAAGATCTGGAAAGTAGTGGACTACCTGCAATCAGAAAATAAGATCACAATAAGTAAAGAAGGCGGCATATCTAAATAAATTTTAACAGCCACTCTATTGATTATCAATGTTTGAACACTAATAAATTAAAGCATAAAAAAAGGGACCAAGATAGAAATCTAGTCCCGCTTTAAAATCCAATATCCTATGAAAAACCAAGACGAAGATAATACGGAAATTACTATCGTGCAAGTTTTTTAGAAACTATTTTGTAAAATGTTTATTTAATGTGTATATAATACACATATATATTTTGTAAAGGCTTGTCTGTCAAGGTTCTCCTAAAAATTAAAACAAAAAAATATTTAATAAAATTTTAATACCATTATAGGGCAGTAACACAACTAATGGTAAAAGCTATAAATATCAATAGCTATAATAGACATTTCTCTACCTTAAACGGGTACCATTTAAAAATAAAAAATCATTAAAACCAACTGCTTTTCTTTTTTGTCGATCTGCCTCCTAAACCTAAAGCCCCTAACAAGGAACGGACAATAGTTGTTCCGGCAGTACGTACCATACTTTTTACAATGGTGTTATTGGCAACCTTTTCAAAAGTAGATTTTTCTTCTTTCTTACCGGGTTTAGCAGTTTCTTCTTCAGCAGACTTTTCAGCTGCTTCATTCAATTTAGCGGTTAAGATCTCATAAGCACTTTGGCTGTCAATTTCCTGGTTATATTTTGCAACCAATTTAGACTTACTTACGATCGAATCTATTTCGCCATCAGTTAAAACATCCATTCTGCTTCTGGGTGAGCAAAGCATCACATGGGCCAAAGGGGTTGGTATACCCTTTTCATTCAGCATGGTAACCAATGCCTCTCCAATTCCTAACTGAGTTATCAGATCTTCTGTTTTATAAAAGGTGGTTTCGGGATAATTTTCTGCTGTTTGTTTGATCACTTTTCTATCTGCAGCAGTGAAAGCCCGTAAAGCATGCTGCACTTTTAAACCTAATTGTGCTAATACACTTGCAGGCACATCCATCGGGTTTTGAGTACAAAAGAAAATACCTATTCCTTTAGAACGGATCAGTTTAATAATGGTTTCTATCTGTTGTAACAACGCATCACTTGCTTCCTGGAAAATAAGATGAGCTTCATCAATGAACAATACCAATTTAGGTTTATCCATATCGCCTTCTTCGGGGCAGGATGCATATAACTCAGCAAGCATCTGTAACATGAATGTAGAAAATAATTTCGGCCTATCCTGCAGATCGGTAACTCTTAATACATTGATCACTCCACGTCCTTGATCATCTATACGCATAAGATCATCCACCTCAAAACTTTTTTCTCCAAAAAAAACATCTGCTCCCTGCTGTTGCAGTTCTATGACTTTACGCAAAATGGTTCCGGTACTTGTAGTAGAAATTTTGCCGTATGTTTTTTCAATCTCTGCCTTTCCTTCATCTCCTATAAATTGTAACACTTTTATAAAATCCTTCAGATCAAGCAAAGGAAGTTTTGTATCGTCGCAATATTTGAATATCAGCGCTACTACCCCTCCCTGGGTATCATTGAGGTCTAATATCTTACTTAATAATACCGGACCAAACTCACTAACTGTTGCCCTTAAACGAACGCCTTTTTGATTACTCAGCGTTAACAGCTCAGCCGTAAATTGTGATGGCTTGTATTCTATATTCAACTTTTGGTATCTATCCACCACCTTATCATTGCTTGTACCTATGGCCGCTATTCCACTCAGATCTCCTTTAATATCCATTAATAGAACCGGAACACTTGCATCACTTAAAAACTCACTGATCATTTGCAATGTCTTAGTTTTACCTGTACCTGTAGCACCGGCGATCAAACCATGGCGGTTCATTGTTTTCAAAGGGAGATAGATGCCGGCATCCGATACCACTTCTCCATCCAATACCGCAGCACCGATCTTTACAGATTCGCCTTTAAATGTATATCCATCTTTTATTGCCTGTATAAAAGCTTCGTTAGCCATAAATTTATATTTACGGAAAGATAATGTTTATTGAAAATAAAAGTTACAACAAATAAACTATAATAGTTACCCGTTAGTTAAAGTATCTTTAACAAAAAAATAGGCATTATATTCGTAGTGTTAAAAATGAATCGATTTTATTTGTATTAAATCAATTAACAATGGAAACAAAACCCAAAATACTATTGTGTGAAGACGATACCAACCTTGGTATGGTCTTAAAAAATTACCTGGAACTAAATGATTATGATATCACTTTAGAAAGAGACGGCCGCCTCGGCCTGGCAGCTTTCCAAAGAGAAAAATTTGACCTATGTCTTTTGGATGTAATGATGCCTAATATGGACGGCTTTACGTTAGCCGAAGAGATAAGGGATATCAATCCGGATGTGCCTTTATTTTTCCTTTCTGCTAAAACAATGAAAGATGATATTATACAAGGATATAAACTCGGCGCCGATGATTATATCACTAAACCTTTCGATAGCGAAGTTTTATTACATAAAATAAAAGCCATTTTAAAACGTAATGAAGAACTGCATAAAGAAGAAGTAAATGCAGAGTTCGATATGGGCAAATACCATTTTAATCCCCGTCTTCGTGAGTTAGGTTATGAAGGAAAAGTGCAAACGCTCTCACCAAAAGAAAGCGAATTGCTTAAAATGTTATGTGAATACAAAAATGATCTTTTACCAAGAGAAGCCGCATTGAAAAAAATATGGGGCAGCGATACTTATTTTAATGGCAGAAGTATGGATGTTTATATTGCCAAACTTCGTAAATATTTAAAAGATGACCCTACTATTGAAATTGTAAATATTCATGGTAATGGATTTAGGTTAGTAGCTTCTTAGAGAAACACTGATACGACAGATTTATATGAATGCCGCTGATAATATCAGCGGCATCGTCTTTTTTATCAGCATTTTTATGCAAACAAATCTCCGGCACTACCAAATTTAGGCATCACCTTACCCAAATGCTTATACGCTTTTTCGGTAGCTTCTCTTCCCCTTGCTGTACGTTGTAAAAACCCTTCCTGTATTAAAAAGGGTTCGTACACTTCTTCCAATGTTCCGGCTTCTTCGCCTACTGCTGTTGCAATAGTTGTTATACCAACCGGGCCACCTTTAAATTTATCTATGATAGTGGATAGTATCCTGTTGTCCATATCATCCAAACCATGTTCATCTACATTCAATGCTTTTAAAGAATGTTGAGTGATACCAATATCGATCGCTCCATCATTTAATACCTGGGCAAAATCCCTCACCCTTCTTAATAAGCTATTGGCAATACGTGGGGTGCCGCGACTTCGACCGGCAATTTCTTTAGCAGCATCTGTTGTGATCGAAGTTTTCAATATTCCTGCAGAACGCAGGATAATTTTCTGTAAGGTCTCTGCATTGTAATATTCTAATCTTGATTTAATACCAAAACGAGACAGCAATGGCGCTGTTAATAAACCGCTTCTTGTAGTTGCTCCTACTAATGTAAATGGATTCAGATTAATTTGAACACTTCTTGCATTGGGGCCACTATCGATCATGATATCAATTCTGAAATCTTCCATAGCTGCATACAAATATTCTTCCACGACATTACTCAACCGATGTATCTCATCAATAAACAATACATCATTTGGTTCAAGGTTAGTGAGCAGGCCAGCAAGGTCTCCTGGCTTTTCAATTACAGGGCCGCTGGTCTCTTTAATGTTTACGCCAAGTTCATTCGCTATGATCCTGCTGAGTGTAGTTTTTCCCAATCCCGGCGGACCATGAAATAAGATATGATCAAGCGCTTCTCCTCGTATTTTTGCAGCTTTAATAAAAACTTTTAAGTTCTCTATGGTTTGCGCCTGCCCGGTAAAATCAGCCATCTCGGCGGGCCGTATATTATTTTCAAACTCCTTATCGGCAGCACTTAAAAATTCTCCTTCTGTATTTAAATTTGGATTGGGCATGAACAAATTTTATCGATCAATAGTGATCGAATTTGTAAAACTAACCATTAATCAAATATCTAACATAAAAAGCCTCCGCTAATTAAAGGGAGGCTCCATTAAAACAACAAACCAAAACTAAAACTATTTTGCTTTTACATTGACCGCTACTCTACGGTTCATTGCTCTTCCTTCCGGGGTGACATTATCTTGAAGCGGCCATTGCGGACCATATCCTTTTGCTCCAGTGATAGCTGAAGGAGAAGCTCCTGAATTTTTCAATGCAGCGACCACTATTTCTGCTCTTTTTTGCGATAAGATAATATTAGCAGATGAATCCCCGCTGTTGTCGGTATAACCTCCTATCTTAAATTCTGCAGTTGGAAATGCTTTTGTGATCGCTGTTATATTTTTTAATTGTACCAGAGATGTTGAGTCGAGTTGTATGCCGGCAATTTTAAAATGTACATTCGTAAATTCAAACCAATTTCCTTTTATACTATCCAATTTGCCATCTCTGTCCATTAAAAATTTATATAGTTTATTTTCTGTAGAATTTTCTCCTACTTCCAAATTCCCTGCTCCATCCGGTAAATTAATGGTGATCATTTTACCAGGAGCGTATATAAAATCACCTGTTGCAGTATCTACTTTACCAATATCATTGATATTGGTTTCTTTTATATCTCCGTTATTTTTTTCAGCTGCTGCTCTTAATGAATCTATTTGATCGGCTACTGAAGTTCCCTCACTTCCTTTCCCTGTAAAATACCATGAGCCCATTGCAAAAAGCACTATTAACAATAATGGTAATAGCCATTTTAAAGCACCTTCCGGCTTTTGTTGTATTCCTTGTTTTGCTATTATTTTTTGCGAAGCATCATATTCTCTGCTTTCCAAGCCATGAAATATACTGTTAAGGCTTAGCCCTCCCGGCAGCGCATTGATAATATTATTTTTCTTATCACTTAATAAAGATGACAAGCCTGCTGCATTTAAATTATTCATTGCACCATGTTCTCCCAATATTCCCAAAACCAATGGCGTAACCATACTCAATAAAGTGTGTGCCGATGTTGTTCTGATGCCGGAAAAACCTGCAATGATCTTTGCAAAAGTATTGACCTTATCATCACTAAAAAGACAAGATAATAAGCCTGCTCCCTTATTTAGTAAACCTCCCCCATTATTATTGTCAAAAAAACTTTTTGTTTTATTTAAAAAACCTGAGTTGTAGGCAGCATATGCAAGGTTTGAAACCATATTTGCACCCTCATTGGTAGAAGCCTTATGAGCGATTGCTCCAAATAACGAGGGTATGATTGCGGAAAATGCTTTTGTTGTGCTGCTTTCACTTTCGTCTGAAAAAGAGGCCGCTTTAATAATCAACTCATTGGTAATTAAGCCCTTGGCCTTATCTAATAAATTGAATGACATTTTTATTAGTTTGATGTTAGATAATAAGATTTTCCTAAAAGATTTAGATAAAATATAGCGGAGAATGGTTGCACTTGATTAAAAATTATTTTCATTGAACGCCTTTCAGCACTTCATTTTCACCATTAATCATAAGCAAATGATGGTTTTACTTTTACACTATGTAAATTTGAATTACAATGTTTAAACGCTTATCAAAATATTGGCTTTGCCAATTAGGAGGATGGGGGCTATATGCCGCTATCACTATTTTCTTTTATGAAAAACTTTCTATCAAACAGATCAACCAGTTTTACCTGTTGATACTCATCAGCATCACATTGGGGATATTGCTTACACATGTAATGCGTATGATCATTCACCATTTTAAATTTTTAGAAAAACCGATCCAGCGGCAGATCATTTCTTTTATTTTTATCACATTTATTTTTTCTATTGTTTATGCCACTGCAGACACACTGATTGAAAAAATGATGGGATTAAGCGGATATCTCGATCCTAAAATTTCAGTGTTAAATGAGATCATTAGAAGTTCTATCAATAACTTTTTTCTTTTTTTTATCTGGAACTTGATCTACTATACCTACCATTATGTAGAGCGTAATCGTAAACAGGAAGTGGACACTTTAAAGCTTCAATCTCTTGTAAAAGAATTAGAATTAAAAACTATAAAATCGCATATCAACCCTCATTTTATTTTTAATGCACTAAACAGTATCAGAGCGTTAGTAGACGAAAACCCCGGCAGGGCAAGAACAGCTATTACCGAACTAAGCAATATCTTACGCAGTAGTATGCACGCCGAACAATTGGAAACTGTACCCCTTGCCAGGGAAATGAATATTGTAAAAGATTACCTGGCACTGGAAAAAATGCGCTTTGAAGAAAGATTAACAATAGAAATAGACATCAATGAAGATACCTGGGAAATGCCTGTGCCTCCAATGATGTTGCAAACCCTGGTTGAAAATGCGATCAAACATGGTATCAGTAAAAAAATTCATGGAGGGTTCATTAAAGTGATCTCAGACTTTGTTGATGGGCATCATGAATTAGCTGTACAAAACTCGGGACAATTAAACGGATCGACCAATGGTGACGGGTTTGGTATACGTAGTACACAAGACAGGTTGAACCTTTTGTACCAGGGCAAAGCAACTTTTGACATTAAAAACCTGCCCAATGACATGGTGGAGTCAAGGATCATTATGCCAATAAAACATTTGTAAAATATATTGTATGCAAAGAGCAATTATTATTGATGACGAAAGATTAGCCAGGAACGAATTAAGGAAATTGTTAAAAGATTTTCCGGAGGTTGAAGTAATTGATGAGGCTGCCAATGCTACCGAAGGCATCGAAAAAATTGATGCTCATAATCCCGATCTTATTTTTTTAGATATACAGATGCCGGGCAAGACAGGCTTTGATATGTTGATGGAACTGGATAAAGCACCACATGTAATTTTTACTACTGCGTATGATGAATATGCATTAAAAGCCTTTGATGTAAATGCATTGGATTATTTAATGAAACCCATCGAGCCCAAACGATTGGCAGATGCTTTACAAAAAGTACAATTGGCTGAAGAAAAAGAATTGGCAGCACAACAGGCATTTGGCAGAGGTATGCTGAGTGAGAATGACCAGGTATTTGTAAAAGATGGTGAACGTTGCTGGTTTGTAAAATTATCTGAAGTGCGTTTATTCGAAAGCGTTGGCAATTATGCCAAAGTATTTTTTGCCGGCAATAAACCACTTATTTTAAAATCTTTAAATGCTTTGGAAGAAAGATTGGATGAAAAAATATTCTTTCGGGCCAACAGAAAGCATATTGTAAATATGAGAATGATAGAAAAGATAGAACCTTATTTTAATGGTGGGTTACTATTAGACTTGCAAGGGGGCGAAAAAGTAGAAGTGAGCAGAAGGCAGGCTGTTAAGTTTAAAGAGATGATGAGCTTATAATTTAGGACTTATCAAAACTATTTATAAAAGATCCCCTTTCAAGAATGAAAGGGGATCATTGTATACCTCAACCGTCAGAAAACCGAAAAATTTATTTAGCTTTTACATTCACTGCTACCCTGCGATTTTGTGCTCGTCCTTCAGGTGTTGCATTATCAGCTATTGGCCATTGCGGACCGTAACCTTTTGCACCAGATATAGAATTACTGGTTGTTCCTAATTTTTTTAATTGTGCAACTACTGCTTCTGCTCTTTTTTGTGATAAGGCAATATTTGCAACTGAATCTCCTGTATTGTCAGTATAACCTCCCAACTTAAACTCTGCTTTAGGAAAAGCTTTGGCGATAGCTACCATATTTGTTAGTTGTGCCATAGAAGCTGAATCAAGTTCTGCACCACCGGTTTTGAAATGAACATTGGTAAACTCAAACCAGTTCCCCTTTGCAGTATCTAATTTTTGATCATCGTCCATTAAAAATTTATATAGTTTATTTTCAGTAGAATTTTCACCAACTGTCAATTTACCTGCACCATTTGGAAGATCGATCGTAACATCGTTACCTCCGTCGTAGATCCAATCCTGTGTTAAAGAATCTAATTTACCGGCTGCTGTTGCTACATTATCTTTTATATCACCGGCCACCTGTTCTGTTTTTGATGCCAATGAATCTACTCCTGCTGCCACTCCTGAATTTCCACTACAACCTTTCTCCAATAAAAACCAGGCTATCAACCCTAATAAACCCAATAATAATAATGGCAATAACCATTTGGATGAGCCACCTGACCTTGATGTACTTGATGCGCCTACCCTTGGCCTGTCTGATGCAGATGCTACATGAGTTGTTTTACCTGATAAACCACTGAATATACTACCCAAGCTTAATCCAGCCGGCAAAGCATTCACTATACTATTTTTTTGACCGCTCAATAAAGAAGCAATACCTCCACCGCTTAAATTACTACCGGCTGCATGTTTACCCAATAAACCTAATACCAAAGGTGCTGCCATGCTAAGCAGAGAACTTGCCGATGAAGATTTGATCCCCGAGAATCCTGAAATAAGATTTGTCAAAACATTTGTACGGTTGTCGCCAAACAAACCCGATAATAAACCAGCTCCTTTGCTTAGTAAACTGCTGTTATTATCAGTGAAGAAGCTCCCTAAATTATTAATAAGGCCATTATCATGCGCCTGGGAGGCCAAGTTGGCGATAGTATTTGCACCTTCATGAGTAGAGGCTTTTTCAGTGATACCACTGATCACCGATGGTAAAATACCACTGATCGCTTTGGCTACTCCGCTTTCGCTTTCGCCTAAATAAGAACCTGCTTTGCTTACCAGCTCATTGGTAATTAAACCTTTGGCGGCATCTAATAAATTGAATGACATTTTTGTTAAGTGTTTAGTTATTAAAAAATTCTATTAAGAACTAAGAAAGATTGAAGAGAAGGGATAATGGTTGCAAGCAGGGCAAAATATATATTTTCGTTTTTTATTTTCTTTTTCTTGATAAAAAGAAACAAAAATCAAGGGCAGCAGAAAAAAATCTTTTAGGCGCAGGACTCTGTCCTGTGTCAACACGTTACTAAACCAACAATATAATAGGAAATAAAATTTGAAACATTAGTAACTAGCCGGCAGCAGAACAGAGTCCTGCGCCTATGGAGAAAGAAAACCTACCCTTTTTTTTGAAGTTTTAAGCCAATATCTTGAATAGCGACTTTTGGGAAAAAAAGTTTTGTAATAAACAACATTGTTTTTTTTACAACAATTCCTTGATAATTTTCAATTGAAATCTCATATCTATCATTTGATGGTATGTCTAAATGAAAATAATTTACCTCATTAAAATCACGAACTTTTAATCTGTTAGTATAAACCGGAACTTTTATACCACTTGCCTTATTAGTAACATTCATTTGGAAATCATCTGGTAAGCTAACAGAAAGACCACCTGTTATCCAAACATTATAATGCCCTTCTCTTAAATCTACAAAAATTGGCGTGTCAACTAATTTGAAATTTGTCATAAAAGTTTAGTCTTGAATTACCGTTAACACAAATATATACGACAGAACTAATACTATTGAAAAATACGCTTATATAAAAGCTCAATAGTAGCAATACCGATGAACGGATTGCGACGCAACGATGATGCCATAAAAAACTGAAGCTGGTAACAAAAAAAATCTTAAGTAACGTTCACAGGTACACTATGTACCGCAGCAGCCATTTCTTTTATAAGAGAAGCATCTTTTTCGATGGCGTTACCAACAACAATTACATCGGCACCGGCCTTGCAATTGAGGTAAGCTTTTTCGGGTTCGATGATACCGCCGCCGATGATCAAAGGCACATCGATGGATTGCGCTACTTTTTGTATCATGCTTTCGGGAATAGCACGTTTGGCACCACTGCCGGCATCCATATAAATTAATTTCATGCCCAGCATTTCGCCGGCCATTGCCGTACACATGGCAATCTCGTTTTTATCTGCAGGCAAAGGGCTTGCATTGGAAATATAAGATACTGTTGTTGGGGCACCGCCATCTACCACCATATAACCGGTTGGCATAATTTCAAGTCCGCTCTTTTTTACAAAAGGTGCAGATACTACATGCTGGCCAATTAATAATTCGGGGTTTCTGCCGCTGATGAGAGAAAGGTATAAAAGTGCGTCGGCATATTTACTTACCTGCGACGGGCTGCCGGGAAAAAGTACGGTGGGTATATCGCAACTGCGTTTGATGAGTTGCAAACATTCATCGAGGTAAGAAGAGATCACCAAACTGCCGCCTACTAAAAAATAATCTACTTTGGCAGACACAGACAGATCGATCAATTGCTCCATGTTGGTACTGTTCACCTTATCAGGGTCAATCAATACAGCAAACGATTTTTTGCCCGATCTTTTTCTCTCAACTAATGAATTATATATACCTTTTATCATCAATACTTATTCGTTACCTGCAAAAATGTGGCTTTTTTTGCTTTTATTAAAATTAAAGATACTAAACCTCCGTCTTTTAACGCAACGAAAAGACGAATATTACTAAATTTGATAATGGACATTTCGACAGAAATAAGATTCAAAACGGCAAGAAGCGGTGGAAAGGGTGGCCAAAATGTAAATAAAGTGGAGACAATGGTGGAGGGATACTGGGATATTGCCGCCTCTATTTTAGTAAATGATGATCAAAAATTGCGTTTACAGGAAAAATTAGCCAATAGGATCAATGCGGATGGTTGCTTATTAATTAAAAGCCAGGAGGAACGAAGTCAGCTGGGCAATAAAGAACTGGTAGTGAAAAAGATGAATGAACTGGTAACCAAAGCCCTTATTGTTCCTAAAAAAAGAAAAGCCACTAAAGTGCCTAAAGCGGTAAAACAAAAGATACTCGACAATAAAAAGAAGAAAGGCGAAACAAAACAAAACCGCAAAAAAATTAAACTGTAACTCTATGAAGTTATTCCTGTATTTTTTTGCCGCTGCATTTTTTTTGACTTCTTTTATTCTTCCCTGTAAAAAAAATTATCCGTTAATAAAGATCACATTCAGCAATTCGGTCAAAGGCGAGTGTATAGTATTAGACTCACAATATGTCAATCCATTTAAAGAACCTTACACTATCAGCAAATTAAAATACTACATCAGTGATTTTTCTTTCATCAACGCCAAAGGAAAAGTTATTGCTGAAAAAGATGGCTATCATTTGATAACCGAAGGTGCAAATGAAACAAATAGTTTTTCGGTTGCAGTAAAGCCCGGTAATTACAAAGCTGTTTCATTTTTAATTGGGGTAGATAGCATTAAAAATATTTCTGGTGCACAAGCCGGGGCGTTAGATCCTTTGAATGGAATGTTCTGGACATGGAACACCGGGTATATCATGTTTAAGATAGAAGGTAATTCACCAAAAAGTAATATTGGTGATAATAAATTTGAATATCATATCGGAGGCTTTAGTGGGAGTAATAATGTATTGCGACATGTGGAGCGAAAGATCATGCCGCTTAAAATAACAAAGAACAGTAATACAGAAGTAATCATTGAAGCGGATATCAATAAACTATGGGATTCGGAAAACAAAATAAAAATTGCTGAAACACCGGTGTGTACTACTCCCGGAAAGACAGCCACAGGCATTGCCAATAACTATAGTAAAATATTTGATGTAAGATATATTACCGAGCATCATAAATAAGAAAATGAATGTAGAAAAAACTCTAATCGCTAAAAATAACAGGAGATCATTTTTGATTATTCTCCTAATTTCATTGATACCGATAATTGGATATATATATTCGATAATTACAAACCCTAAATACGAACTTGCAGGATTTAAAGAAAGCCCAATTTATTTATCATTAATTCTTTTATTAATTATTTCGATTTGTATATTTTTTGGGGTTAAATATTTTGACAAAAGAATAAAACTGATAATAAATGAAAAGGGTATTTGGACATATAAAACCGATCAAATTGAATGGGCAAATATTCGAACTATTTATTTTTTAGAAAGAAAGGGTAACTATTCAGAATTGTTTTTAAAAATATTTTTGAATAACCCTGATACAGAAATTAGTTTAGAAATAACCTATTTAGACAAATCTGAATTCGATATTACAAGCGCCTTAGATATCTATTATAAAAATTATCCAATTCATTTTTTAGAACGACAAATCATTAAAATCTAATAATAAAGCTTGCAAGTGCAATGCTTAACAAATAATTTTTGATACAACGAATTACAATATTATTCTTTTGCATTGCCATCATTTTTGTATTGGTGATGGATGCTTGTAAAAGCAGTAAGATTTCATCGCAGCAAGAAACTTCAGTTAAATTATATATTCCGAAAGGGTGGCCGAAACCAGGTGCTGATATTTTTGACAACAACCCTGTAACTGAAGAGGGTTTTCAATTAGGCAGACAATTGTTTTATGATGGTAGGTTGAGTAAAGATGGAAGTTTTTCCTGCGGCACCTGTCATCAGCAATTTGCAGCATTCAGTACATTCGATCATGACCTGAGTCATGGCATACATAATACATTTACTTCAAGAAATTCTCCAGCACTTTTTAACCTTGCATGGATGAAGGAACTGCATTGGGACGGAGGTGTGAACCATATTGAAGTGCAGGCCCTCTCTCCTATTTCTGCAGAGAACGAAATGGGAGAAACATTAGAAAGTGTGTTGGGAAAACTGCAAAAAGACAATTTGTATAAAACAGCATTTGTAAAGGTTTTTGGAGATTCTGTGATTAATAGTCAGCGATTATTAAAAGCACTGGCACAATTTACCGGCAGCATACAATCTTACAATTCAAAATACGACAGGGTAAAAAATGGTAAGGATGTTTTTACAATCAGCGAAGCAGAAGGGTACAAATTTTTTAAAGCTAATTGTAATGCCTGTCATGCAGAACCTTTGTTTACAGATAACAGTTTTCATAATACAGGATTGCCAATAAAAAAATCATTGAATGATATTGGCAGAATGAAAATAACTAACGACTCTGCTGATTATTTAAAATTTAAAACACCTAGCTTACGCAATATCATTATTACACAACCTTACATGCATGATGGCCGTTTTAATTCTTTAGGTAAAGTGATTGAGCACTACCGCACCATTGACACAACAAATAAACATCTTGACCCTTTACTTTCAAAAAAGACCCTTATAACCCCTACCAATAAAGTAGACCTGATCGCATTTTTTCAAACATTAACCGATTCTGTTTTAATTAATAACCCAAGGTTTTCTTCTCCTTATACAACGGATAAAGAATTTAAACACCAGCATTGAGTTGTTGCAATAAAAAAGCGCCCCCAATAAGTTGGGGGCGCTTTTTCTTAATATATGCAAAGTTTTATCCTTTGCGTTTCGCTTTCAGGGTTTCTAGTATTTGTTTTTGGGCTTCCGTTTCATTTTTTTTGCTCGCCTGGTCTTTTATATTATCAACAATATCTTGTTCTATCTGGCGCTTTTTCTTTTCTAAACTTGCTCCGTCATCCACAGCATTATTATATTTTTTATCTGCTTTTTTTAAAACATCTTCCTGTTCAGCAATTTGCTTTTCCAGATCAATTGCTGCTGCATTCGTAACTAAATTATTTACAAAAACTTTTGCATTGGCAAATAACTCAGGCTCAGTTCCTTCATTGATGAAATTGTCATAGCCCTTGCTTAATAATAAGGTTACTATTGATTTATCTTTTTCCTTTTTACTTTTTTTCTCTACACTGAAATACATGTCATAGGTATCAATACCTAGTTCAGCTAATTTAACGCCTTTGTAAATTTCAAATCCTTTACTGCTTTTTGAAGTGTAGCCTAATGATTTCATTTTTGCTTTGATCGCTTCTTCAGTTGTAGACGCAATAAAAGGGAATTCACTTAATACAGCAGACTGGCTTACTTTGTTATAGGGAGCAGTGCCGGAAGTAGTCTGAGCATTAATAATGACATTTATACTTAATAATAAGAACGGAAGTAGAATAAATTTTTTCATGTTTGTTTTTTTTATAGACAACCAAAGTTAACAAAGGGTTGCAGGCTTTAGCAGAAAATTATCCCTATAAATTAAAATATGCAAGTAAATTTGAGCCTTAAACCTATTAATATTGAGCAGCATTAAGAAATTAGCAGGGCAAACTGTATGGTATGGAGCCAGTTCTATCGCTGCCCGTTTTATTAATTACCTGCTTACGCCTTATCTTACTTATAATGCATTGGTGGATACCAGTGATTTTGGCAAAATGGGGATCATATATTCCCTGATACCAATATTGAACATAATCTTTACTTATGGTTTTGAAACGGCTTATTTCCGTTTCGCCTCTAAAGAAGAAAATAAAGAAAGCATTTACAGCACTACCGCTTTATCATTGACCTTTTCTACCATCCTGTTTTCGATCATATTATGGTTTGGTCAGTCTTTTTTAGGAAGGGTAACAGGACTAACAGATTTCCCCAAATTATTACAATATAGTATTATCATTATCGGGCTGGATGCGTTAAGTACAATTCCTTTTGCCAGGCTTAGGGCTGATGGAAGGCCTAAAAAATTTGCTTTTATAAAAATCTCCGGGATATTATTGAACATCTTTTTTACTTGGTTCTTCATCGGCTATTGTCCAGCAGAATTGCAAAAAGATTCTTCCAGCTGGGTGCACAAAGTTTATAGCCCGGCAACTAACCCTATAGTATATGTGATATTGGCCAATGTTATTCAATCTGCCTTTACATTATTATTGCTTTTTTCCGAAATAAGAAAGATACGCTTACAGTTCAATGCAAGACTATGGAAAGAAATGATGTTTTATTCTTTACCGTTAGTGTTGGCCGGTATGGGTGGTATGATCAATGAAACATTTGACAGGTTGATGCTGGTATGGTGGTCTCCTGGAGAAACAATATTGAGGGAACACCAGGTAGGTATTTACAATGCCTGTTATAAACTATCCATTTTAATTACATTATTTATACAGGCATTTAAAATGGGCGCTGAGCCTTTCTTTTTTAAGCAGGCAGAAGCTCAAAATGCTCCACGTACATACGCAAGGGTGATGAAGTTTTTCATCTTAGTGATCACTGTTATGTTTTTAGTAGTGAGTTTATTCATGCCGATATGGAAACATTTTATCGGCCCTAAATATTGGGAAGGATTGGCTGTGGTACCGATACTTTTACTGGCCAATATGTTCTTAGGTATTTATTACAATCTTTCTATATGGTATAAGCTAAGCCATAAAACAATGGCCGGCGCATGGATCACTTTGATCGGTGCCAGTATTACTTTTCTGATCAACTATATATTTATTCCTCATTACAGTTATATGGCATGTGCCTGGGCTACTTTCTTTTGTTATGGAAGTATGATGGTAATATCATTTGTATGGGGACAAAAAAATTATCGCATTCCCTACGCCTGGAAAAAGCTTACCGCTTATATGGTCATAGTAGTGCTATTGTTTTTTTTACATAACGGATTGACTCATTTCTGGAGCAGTACCCTATTTAGTTTGATCGCTGCTTCCATTTTATTATTATTATACATTTGGTTTGTAAGTACTATCGAGCACAAAGAGTTTGCACAATTGCCGGTAGTAGGAAAATATTTTAAAAAGCGATTAGCACAAGCTTCATAGATCTGTCATACTAATGCGTAAACTGATCCAAAAAATATTCAGGCCATTCTTTGTTTGGCTGGCAGATAAATTCAGCGCTGCGCCGAAACAGGAAGCTGTATTCAAATCGCTTTCACGTTTATATAAAAACATCAACACAAGAAAAAGCAGCAAGGGCATTGTGCTTGACATCAATGTCGCGACTGATAGTTTTATTATTTTTAGTGATCAGCACAAAGGCAATAAAGACAATGCGGATGATTTTAAAACTAATGAAGCAAATTATATTGCTGCCCTAAATCATTATTACGATCAAGGTTTTAATTATATTAACTTAGGTGATGCGGAAGAATTATTGAAGTACAATGTAACAACAGTGATTCCTAAATATCCTGATGCATTTAAAGCAGAGGCGAATTTTCAACCTAGTAAAAAATATTACCGCACTTACGGCAATCATGATATCCTTTGGAAAAGCAAAATAGATGTGATGCTTTTTTTAAAAAGCGCATTTAAAATGCCGTTAGAAATTCATGAAGGCATTGTTCTTAAAACAACTCTAAACGAACCATTAAATATTTTTTTGACCCATGGTCACCAGGGTGATAAAATGAGTGACAATAATATTTTCACCACCTGGATCATAGCGCATATATGGGCCCCTATACAACGCTATCTCGAAATAAATGTAAATACACCGTCAAATGACTCTTACCTGAGAAATAAGCATAACAGGTTAATGTACGAATGGAGCAGCCATAAAAGAAACACTATTCTCATTACCGGACATACGCATAAGCCGGTATTTGCTTCAGGGAAATATAGTAATATCGATGGCCAACAGGTCCCTGTTCCCGTTACGAAACCCTCCTATTTCAATACAGGCTGTTGTTGTTATAACGATGGCGATATTACCGGCATTGAGATAGATAAAGGCTATATCCGTCTTATTAAATGGCACAGTAAACATAAGACTTTTGAGAGGATGGTTCTGGAAGAGAAAAAAATGGAAGAAATAGTAAAAGATCTGTAACTAAAATTAACAAATTATACACGTTCGCACTGTATTACCGCCATATCTCCACCCACATTGCACCTCCTGCGTTTTCAACATATCTGTGGACAATTGTTTAACCTTAATATAATATTAGCTGCTATTATTGTACAGATTTTGGTTCCCGGGTACCGATAACAATCGGAATTCGGATTAAAAGGGAATCCTGGTGTAATTCCGGAACTATCCCCGTAGCTGTAAACTTCTTTAATGTTGTTTTAATCTTCAAGCCACTGTCTAAAAACGGGAAGGCTTTTACGCAACGAAGTGAGTCAGAAGACCTGCCACAATCAACACTTACAAAGCTTTCGGGTGAAAAGCTGATGTACTGATAGTTTCTGCCGTTTACGGTATACTTCAGTAAAAAAGTTTAACTCTAAGAAAATTGAATAAATAAATTTTGCTATGCAAAACAGTGATGAAATATTATTAAAAGAGAACAAAGACCGCTTTGTGATACTCCCTATCAACTATCCAAAAGTATGGGAGCAGTATAAAAAACATGAAGCCAGTTTTTGGACTGCAGAAGAGATTGACCTTAGCAGTGACATGAAAGATTGGGAAAATCTGAATGATGGCGAACGTCATTTTATCAGTCATGTATTGGCATTTTTTGCTGCAAGCGATGGAATTGTAAACGAGAACCTTGCGGTGAATTTTATGAGTGAGGTACAGTTACCTGAAGCAAGATGTTTTTATGGCTTCCAGATAATGATGGAGAACATACACAGCGAAACTTATGCATTGTTGATCGATACATATATAAAAGACAACAAAGAGAAAGATAAATTATTTCATGCCATCGATACAATCCCTGCTGTAAAACGGAAGGCTGACTGGGCTTTACGTTGGATAGACAACGGAAGCTTTGCAGAAAGACTGGTTGCTTTTGCTGCAGTTGAAGGAATATTTTTCAGCGGTAGTTTTTGCTCTATTTTTTGGTTAAAGAAAAGAGGCTTAATGCCGGGGCTGACTTTCAGTAATGAGTTGATCAGCCGTGACGAAGGTTTGCATTGCGAATTTGCCTGCTTATTATATAGTATGTTGAAAAACAAATTATCAGAAGAAGCTGTACAAAAGATCATTCGTGATGCAGTTGAAATAGAAAAAGAATTTATCACTGAGGCGTTACCGGTAGCATTGATCGGGATGAATGCAAAATTGATGCAGCAGTATATTGAGTTTGTTGCTGATCGTTGGTTGTCTGAATTAGGTTATTCAAAGATCTACAACACAACCAACCCTTTTGATTTTATGGAGATGATCTCTTTACAAGGCAAAACCAATTTCTTTGAAAAAAGAGTTGGCGATTATCAAAAAGCAGGTGTGATGGGCTCAAAAGAATCACAAACATTTTCAACAGAAGAAGATTTTTAAATATAACCCTTACTAACCCTTAAAATATTTTATAACCCATGTTTGTAATAAAAAGAAACGGCAAAAAAGAGTCCGTAAAATTTGATAAAGTAACTGCACGTATTGAAAAGCTTAGTTACAGTTTAAGTCCGATAGTAAATGTAATTGACGTAGCTAAAAAAACAATCGAAGGTATTTACGAAGGCGTACCAACTACAGAATTGGATAATCTTGCTGCAGAAACCGCAGCATCACTTACTATTACCCATCCTGATTATGCAATATTAGCATCAAGAATTGCGGTAAGTAATTTACATAAGAATACTACCAAGAGTTTTTCTGATACAATGCGTAAACTGCATCAGTATGTAAATAAAGCTACTGGTAAGGCAATGCCGATGGTCGCAGATGATGTAATGCAGATCATTGAAGACAATGCAGAATTATTAGACAGCAGCATTATCTATGATAGAGATTTCGGTTTTGATTATTTCGGTTTTAAAACGCTGGAAAAATCTTATCTATTAAAAATTGATGGTAAAATTGCTGAACGTCCGCAACATATGTACATGAGGGTTGCTGTTGGTATTCATAAAGAAGATATTGAATCTGCGATCAAAACATATCATTTAATGAGTGAACGTTGGTTTACACATGCAACACCAACGTTGTTCAATGCAGGTACACCAAAGCCACAAATGAGCAGTTGTTTTTTATTGACCATGAAAGATGATAGCATTGATGGTATTTATGATACATTAAAACAAACAGCAAAGATATCTCAAAGTGCCGGTGGTATTGGCTTAGCAATACATAACATCAGAGCAACCGGTAGTTATATTGGTGGCACTAATGGTACAAGCAATGGCATCATTCCTATGCTACGTGTATTTAACGATACAGCAAGATATGTAGACCAGGGTGGTGGAAAACGTAAAGGAGCATTTGCTATTTACTTAGAGCCATGGCATGCTGATGTGTTTGAATTTTTAGATCTTAGAAAAAATCATGGTAAAGAAGAAATGAGAGCTAGGGATCTATTCTTTGCTTTATGGATATCTGATCTGTTCATGAAACGTGTTGAAGCTGACGGCCAATGGAGTTTATTTTGTCCGAATGAAGCACCGGGCTTAAGCGAATGTCATGGAGAAGCTTTTGAAAAATTATATACTGAATACGAAGCTGCAGGCAAAGCAAAGAAAACTATTAAAGCGCAAGATCTATGGTTTGCAATTTTAGAGTCACAAATTGAGACCGGCACTCCTTATATGTTGTATAAAGATGCTGCTAACGGTAAAAGTAACCAGCAAAATTTAGGTACTATCAAAAGTAGCAACCTTTGCACAGAGATCATGGAATATACCAGTCCGGAAGAAGTAGCTGTTTGTAATTTAGCTTCTTTGGCTTTACCAAGATTTGTGATCGATGGACAATTCGACCATCAAAAATTATATGAAGTAACTTACCAGGCAGCTAAAAATCTAAATAAAATAATTGACAACAATTATTATCCAGTTGAAGAAGCCCGTTATTCAAATATGAAACACCGACCTATTGGTTTAGGTGTGCAAGGTTTGGCAGATGTGTTCATTTTATTGCGTTTACCATTTGAAAGTGAGTTAGCCAAAATGTTGAATCAAAATATTTTTGAAACAATTTATTTTGCTGCAATGACTGCCAGTAAAGACTTGGCGAAAGAACAAGGTGCTTACGAAACATTTGCAGGCTCCCCTGTTTCAAAAGGTATTTTCCAATTTGATATGTGGGGTGTGACACCAACGGATCGTTGGGATTGGAATACATTAAAAACTGAAGTAAAAGAATTCGGGGTAAGAAATTCATTATTGCTTGCACCGATGCCAACAGCATCTACTTCACAAATATTAGGTAACAACGAATGTTTTGAACCATACACCAGCAATATTTATTCAAGAAGAGTATTAAGCGGCGAGTTCATTATTGTAAACAAACATTTATTAAAGGACCTGGTGCAATTAGGTTTGTGGAACAACTCCATGAAAAATAAGATCATAGCAGCGAACGGTTCTATTCAGAAAATTGATGAGATACCTGCTGAAATAAAAGAGTTGTACAAAACAGTTTGGGAAATCAAACAACGCAATATCATTGATATGGCTGCAGATAGAGGTGCTTTCATTTGCCAATCGCAATCATTGAATTTATTCGTTGATAATCCAACTACATCAAAACTTACTTCTATGCATTTTTACGCATGGAAAAAAGGATTGAAAACCGGTATGTATTATTTGCGTACACAGGCTGCAACTCAGGCTGTTCAATTCACTGTAGAAAAACAAGCAAGTATTGAAACTGAACCGGTGATCCTGAATTTAGGAGACAATCATCCAGCATCATTACCAAATGATATTGAACCTACACAAGCTGACGGCCCTGTTTGCACAATGCAGGACGGCTGTATCAGCTGCGGTTCTTAGTTAAATATTATTGCACATACTTAAAAGCCGTCATCAAGTGATGGCTTTTTTTATTCCTGTTAATCATTTCATAATTCACTTTTTTATATAAAAAATTATGCGATAAAATATCCAGATTGCTCCTGTTTAAATCTTTCAAAATGAAATATCACTTAACATTAATCTGTATCCTATGTAGCCTTATTGCATCCGCACAAACAAGTAAGGATAATACAATAATAATTTCGCCATTATCTGATTATTCAACTGCATGGAATAACCCCATTTATACTAAATGTAATACAGCCGCTAATGCTGCATACATGAGCAAAACTGAAAAAGATGTTATTTACATATTAAATATTGTAAGATCCTACCCTGTTCAGTTTGCAAATAATGTTTTGAGAAATTATCCTGAAAAAAGCTCAATGCCCTGGATATCGAACACAACCTATTATCAATCATTGATGGACACTCTACTTAAGTTAACTCCTATAAATTTATTACTCCCTGATAAAGCCTGCTATGTAAGTGCAGAATGCCATGCAAGCAATGCCGGCAGAACCGGGTTTGTGGGCCATGAAAGACAGACCAACGAGTGCAAAAAGAAATTGAATTACAATGCTGAATGTTGTGACTATGGAAGTAGATCAGCCTTAGATATTGTGCTATCGCTTTTAATAGACGAGAACGTACCTTCATTGGGACATCGCTGGGCCTGCTTAGGTAGTTACAAAACTGTTGGCGTATCTGTGCAACCACATAAAACCTATCGGTACAATTCTGTATTGGATTTTTCTTATTAACTCATTTTAAAAGTTAACACAGCAAAATCCTCAACACTTAAAGCTTCGGCTCTTTTATTAAATATCTCATCCTGCAAAACTTCTGCAGTAAATAAACTTTTTACAGCATTACGTAATGTCTTACGGCGCTGGTTAAATGCAGTTTTTACAAGCACCGTAAAAGCCCTGTCACTTTTAACAGGTAAGGTGGAAGTTTTTCTTTTCAATCGAATTACGCCGCTCTGCACTTTAGGCGGTGGATTAAAACAACTATTGCTTACATCAAATAAATATTCTACTTCGTAAAAGGCTTGGATCAACACACTTAAAACACCGTACACTTTTGAGCCTTCTTTTGATGCTGCTCTTTCTGCCACTTCCTTTTGAAACATCCCGATCACTACGGGCACTTTATCCTTCCAATCCAATACCTTAAATAAAATTTGAGTAGAGATATTATAAGGAAAATTTCCAATTACTGTAAATGGCTCATCAAATGGTTCATCAATATCTAAAAAACTCTGGGCAATTAATTTATCATTCAAAGATGGATATGTCTTTTTTAAATATTCTATTTTTTCATCATCCAATTCTACCGCTTTAAAATTGATGCCGTGTATCGTAAGCAGGTGTTTGGTCAATGCACCACCACCAGGACCAACTTCCAATAAATTAGTAAACGGATCTTCTTTTAAAACATCCACTATCCTGTTGATGATCCCTTCATCTTTTAAAAAGTGCTGGCCGAGTGATTTTTTTAATCTGTACATAATGAGCGGTGAAATTACTGAATTTAGCTTAGTGTATACTTTGAAGGTTGCCAACCTTCTAAAAAACCATTACCGATTAAACGACATTTATTAAGGTTGGTAACCTTTGCTGCCATGTCTACACACAAAAGTTGTATTTTTACAAACTATATTTTTTTACTATGCAACATGACAATAAACCTATAATTGGTATCACCTGTGGAGATGTAAACGGGATAGGCTTAGAGCTCATCATTAAAGTGGTGGCAGATACCCGTTTGTTGGATATATGCACTCCTGTGATCTTTGCCAATAATAAAGTGCTTAATTTTTATCGCAAGGGAATGCCAGAGGTAAATTTCAATTTTACCAGCACGAAGGATGCAAGCAAAATCAATCATAAGCAGATCAATTTATTTAATTGCTGGGAAGAAGAGGTGGTGATCACCCCTGGTGAATTAAATGCGATTGGTGGAAAATATGCCGTGATGAGTTTAGTCGCAGCAGCGCAGGCTTTAAAAGAAGGAAAGATTGACGGATTGGTGACAGCACCGATACATAAAAAAAATACCCAGTCGGACGAATTTAATTTTACCGGGCATACTCCTTATCTTAAAAAACTATTTGGAGCAAATGATGTGGTGATGTTTATGGTGGCAGAGAACATGAGAGTGGCTTTGCTGACTGAGCATGTTGCTGTTAAAGATGCTGCAGCTTTGATCACCAGGGAAAGCATCTTAAGCAAATTGAATTTGCTGAACAATTCACTTAGGAAAGATTTTAATATTGATAAACCGAAAATTGCGGTATTAGGCCTAAACCCTCATGCCGGCGACGAAAGTTTAATTGGTAAAGAAGAAGCAGAGATCATTAAGCCTGCGATCAAAGAAGCCAAACAAAAAGATATTTTCTGTTTTGGGCCTTACAGCTCTGACGCTTTTTTTGCAAGAGGCTACCACGAAAGATTTGATGCAGTATTAGCAATGTATCATGACCAGGGATTGATCCCTTTTAAATCTTTAGCGATTGGTGAGGGTGTAAATTTTACTGCCGGTATCAGCGGCATTCGTACTTCTCCGGATCATGGAGTCGCATTTGATATTGCCGGAAAAAATAAAGCTGATGAAGCTTCTTTCCGCCAGGCAATTTATACCTGCGTAGATATTATTAATGGAAGAAAAGAATTTGCGGAACAAAGAGCTAACCCTTTACGTAAGATCAGTAAGCGTATGATCGCAAATGCTGTGGATGAAGCGATCATTGAAGATCCTGAATAATAAGAAATAAGATTAAAAGAGCCGGTAGTGATTACCGGCTCTTTTGTTTTACTCAACTTCAAAACTGATTTTCACATTCACCCTGAATTCGATGATAGCGCCTTTGTCATCTACATGTGCGCTCATGTTGTTCACATTTACACTTCGAATGTTACGGATAGATTTGGATGCATGCTTTACTGCAACCTGGGTCGCATCTTCCCAGCTTTTTTTGAGTTAGCTAAAACTTCAATTACTTTTAATACTGCCATAAAATATTTTTTCTTAAAGATTGATTTTAAGAAAAAATGGTTGCAAGCAGTTAGGACTATTTAGTCGATAAGGTGAAATTTTCCTTTATTGTGAATGAAGAAGTGGGATTTACTGTAATGCTTCGTATTGCAGTATTCATACTAAGTAATACTGTACCGCTGTTGATCACCACATCTGTATTCTCATCCGGCAATACGCCACAACTCCAGTTAGCCGGAGTTTCCCATGCTGAACTTACTGTACCTAACCAAATGTTTACAAATCTTACCTCATAAACTATACTATTATTCCCATCTACCACACATCGGTATTTATGACCTGTATAAGCAGACGGCACATTCGTTAAATGTAATAAATTGGTTTGTGTTCCTGAGTAATTGGCATTGTCGGCAATATTTTCATATCCATTGCCCTTATCTACCTGCCATTGATACATATTGCCCGAAATGTTTGATATGATCACTCCATCAGAAGCTGGCATACAAAGTTTAACATCGGGGCTTACCACGGTTACATAAAAAGAATCTTTTAAACAATTATAATCATCTCTTACAAAGTAAGTATAATTCCCTGCCGTAGCAGTTGAAGGGTTAACAGATTGCGTTCTTGCGTTACTGTTATTTGGCCAGGTGTATTTACCTCTCCACGAAGCAGCCAAAGTGATCCCCGTATTTTGGAGAACCACCATATTATTCACTTTATTTACATCTTTAAATATAGTGAACGAATCTCTCAGAACAGGAATAGTTGGATTAGCAGTCGCATAAGAAATAAATTTAGCATCCAAACGATTACTATCTACCTCAAAATAAAAACAGCCTCCATTTGAAATATTTGAATACGACATACAATCATGAGGATATCCTGCGGCCTGCGCCCCATCTAATTTACCTGCGGACCCAGATACCACATACACCGAACCATGAGCATATTTACCTGATTTATAAACATAGGCACATGAGTCTCCGTTGCCATTATAATTAGCAGTTTGTTTGTTGCCTGTAGCTGTATGCGATGCTGCATTAAACTCTGCATCTTTGATCTGATTGGCAAAAGTTCTATAATAACCTTTCAACAAATAGCTTCTTTCATAACCATGGGCATGGCCACATAAAACAAGATCGACCCCATATCTTTCCAATATCTGTACAAAGCGTTCACGTATTGCTGCAAGGTCTTGCTCATCATCAGAATTATGACTTGTTTTGGTATATGGCGGGTGATGAAAATAAACAACCGTCCATTTTTTTGTATTCGCCTCCAGATCTTTTTTAAGCCATGTAACCTGTGCGCCTGCTGTATCGTACATCTTTGTAGTATTGAGATCATCTTTCCCATAAGAATCTAATGAAACAAAATGTACATCCCCAACATTGTAAGAATAGTAATTGGTTACACCTGACGCAAAACCTCCGGCTTCTCCATTTTTAGGAACAGAAAATATTGTATGATATGGCAGATTTCTTAACCCGGTATTCGCTGAATTATCACCATAATCATGATTGCCCGGGGCCGGATATAATTTATTGTACTTAAGCAGATCATCCTTATAAACATTAAAAAATCCTGTTTGGTAATTGTCATCTGTGCCTGTACTATATGCATTATCTCCCAACAACAACATAGCATCCACATCTTTATTACCCATATAATTGATGAAGGAATTTTTTACATTAAACTGATTGGATGTATTGGTTCCGCAATCTCCCAAAGCTACAAAGCTGAGCTTTCGTTTTGTATCGGCAGGAGGTACTGTCGTAAAATGATTATCTGCTGCTGATTGTAATGTAAAATTTGTACCGCCGATGGAATAATAATATTTTGTATCTGCCTGCAAAGTACCGATACGCATTATATGTTCGGTTGTAAGCGTTGCATCAATAGCAGAATCTGTATAACTACCATACACAGTGCCCCATGTTACCTTTGAATTGGTAGCAGCATCAGTCCTCCACCGTATGGTCATAGAATCCATACTTCCATTTTGGAGATATGGCCCCCGGCTTAAGGAAGCTGCAGTTTGTCCCGTTAGTTCCATATCAAAATAAAGATCACTACTTGTAACTAAATTCTGATGTACTTCCACGGCAATAATATTATTACCAGGTATAAACAGAGAAGGAGAAACTGAAGCGGTATAAATATCTGCGCCGTTATTATTGATAGCAACATCTGCCAAAGTGGTATAAGAAGGATTTGCTATTATATTATTCCGGAATGCTTCTGCCCCATTTACCCATATCACAATGCCATCATCAAATTTCGCTTTGATCAAGAAGCTAATAAAGTTATTGGGCGCTGCAATGTTAATTATCTTTCTAAAATAAATTGTAGGATATCTTGCTCCTGAAACACCGCCACCACCTGCAGATCCATCTTCAGGTATTGCGGTATTCCTTGCAGGAGGATTGGTGCCAAAGCCAAATGCGGATTTCCCGGTAAGCCAATTTGTCTCTGGGTATGCCAGTTGTTTCCAGGTAGTTCCATCCAAGTTTGTTCCACCTCCTTTATATTTCCAATCCGGTGCCGATGCATTTGTGCCGCCAAAAAATATTTGTGTATCGTTGGTAACTCCAGTTAATTCCATATCAAAAAACAGATCGCTGCTACTCACCTGATTTTGATGTATTTCTACGGCAATTATATTATCTCCACTTAAAAAAAAAGATGGAGCAACTGTTGCAGTATAAATATCTGCTCCGTTATTGGTGATCGCAGCCGTTGCAAAAGTTGCATAGGCAGGATTGGAAGCTATATTATTTCTAAAAGCCTCTACTCCATTTATCCAAATTACAATCCCGTCATCAAACTTTGATCGTATTTGAAAGTTTGCATAAATATTGGGATCAGTGATGCTGATCGTTTTTCTGAAATATAAAGTTGTATACCTGGCACCCGAAACACCACCTCCTCCTGCAGAGGCATCTTCAGGTATAGCGGTATTTCTTGCCGGAGGATTGGTACCAAAGCCAAAAGCAGATTTTGCAGTTAACCAATTTGTTTCAGTATAAGACAGGTCTTTCCAGTTGGTCCCATCTAAATTACTACCACCACCTTTATATTTCCAATTGGGAGCTGATGTATTGGTTTGGCCAAAAGGAATTAATATATCATTTGCAAAAGAATATTGAATAAAAAACAGGCACAGAATTACTGCAATGCATTTTTTTCTCATAATTGTAGGCGGCTATCGTGTAAGTAATACACGAATATAATAAAAAATCACCTACTTAAAAACACCATCATCTACTCCCTTGTTAATAATGTAAGTATTAAATATAATTTCGGCTCTGCCCTTTTTGTTTTTAGGCTTATCGTCGGTTTTAGGTGCCGCACCATCATCAAAATCAAAGGTTACTCCTTTCGGTAGTTTATAATCTTTTGTATTAAAAGAAAAGATCACTTTGTCAGGCAAGCCATACTCGGTATACCTTGCATAGGTCATCTCCAATTCATAACTACCATTTTCTCTTGTAGTAGTTTTCGCTTTTTTTATCACCAGGTTAGCTTCATCAATATACAAAGTAGAAAGTACTACATCTGCATTATCATCATCAGGTAATAAACGAATGACCCTTACAGGCTTGCCTTCTATTTTATCAAGCCCGACATCTATCACTGTATATTTCCCTCCGTTTAAAATACTATTCAGGTTAATACTCACAGCTCCTTTGGGCACAAATGAAATTCCTTTTTCATTTTTAATTTTAAGCAAATTGGGCTTTTTGAAATATATTTTTACCGAAGCCACAGGCACTTTTAAAAAAGCCACATTGGTCTTCATGGTACCGCTTGCCTGGTAATTATTTACTTTTTCGATTTTTGCTTTTACTTTTTGTACTAATGACTCTGCATTTTGTGCATTCGTAATACCAGATGCAAAAATCATACAAAATAAAAGCTTCAATGTTTTCATACGGATCATTTAGGATAAAATATCTTTTCTTCTAAATACAATTATAGATAGTGATACCAGTGCAGCAATATGCCCGATCAATATCAATAAACTATTTCTGATAGCGGGCCAGTTCTCTATACTTCCCTTAATGGGTTCTCCATCATCTGTAGTACCAATGTAAAAAAATCCTTTCCAGCCAACAAGGTAAGACGTAAATAAATATGGTTTTACATTCCTGTCTATGATCGGTACATTGATATTTGAAATAATAGTGCAAACAATTACAATACAAACTGTAGCAATGATTGGACCAATAGAATTTTCTGCAAAAATGGATAAAAATAATGCCAGTGCAACAATAACTGTCAATGCTACTGTTGCGTATGCGAATGCTGCAAAATATCGCCACATAATATCATCTTTCAATATTTGTAAAATTTGAGACTCATCTCCTTTCACACGAAATATCAGCATATCATCTGCACCGAAAATGAGCAGACTTAAAAACAAAGCAGTAACGGCCATCCATATCAGTAACAAAATAGTGAAAATGGTTGCTGCTGCAAACTTCACCAAAATCAATTGTGCACGACTAATGGGCTTGCTGATCAACAATCGCAGCGTACCCATATTGGCTTCTCCGCTAATTGAATCTGCTGCTATCAAAGCAACTAATATCGGCACTTGTATTAATAATGTGTTTAAAATAATGTAACACATAAAATACCCGTTGATCGCTTTTGCTTTATCCAATTCAAAACTATCTTTTACACTTTGCAGCATCAGATCCATATAACTCTGGCCATCTGCCTTGAATGCAAACTGAAATATAAATACGATCGCAGCAATTGCTATGAACGCAATATATGTACGGGAACGCCTGGTTATTTTATACAACTCAATTTGTAAAAGCTTCCACATGGTTAGATTGGGTTGTCAATGATAAAAAATAATTTTCTAAAGAGTGGCTTGAGTTGATCGATAATATTTTTACATCCATAGCAACCAAAGTTTCTATTAACTGTGGCACTTCATCTTTATGCATTTTTAATTGCAATGAATGATTGTTTTGTAAGAAAGGCCCCCACTTGCTTTGTAATATTTTTTCTTTAGCAAGATGATTGTTCAATGTCTCGATCTCTATCAATGATTGCGATGGATCTAATAATTCTGAGACTTTGCCTTCTACAATTTTCTTCCCTTTATGTATGATAAGCATCCTGGTAGCAATTAATTCTATCTCACTTAATAAATGAGAAGACACTACCACAGTTTTGCCCATTTTTCTGCTCAGTTGCAAAATAAGATTTCGGATATCGGCTATCCCCTGTGGATCTAATCCATTGGTCGGCTCATCTAATATGATCAGCTTGGGATTATGTACGAGGGCAACAGCAATCCCTAAACGCTGTTTCATCCCCTGACTGAAAGTTCCTACTTTGCTATGAGCTCTTTCTACTAAACCAACCATCTCCAACTGATCCATCAATAGATTCTTTGTCACTTTAATGCCGCTTAGTTTAGCAAATATTTTTAAATTATCATAAGCAGATAAATATTTATACATATCCGGCTTTTCAATAACTGCACCTACTTGTTGTAAAATTTCCGGCCGATTACTGATAAGGTCTTTCCCAAAGATCTTTATTTCACCTCCTCCCGGACGGATAAGAGTAAGTAACATTCTTATAGTAGTGCTTTTGCCTGCACCATTTTGTCCCAGAAATCCATACACGTCACCTTCATTAACTGTAAAAGAAAGGTCATCAACAGCCAGGATATCTTTATATTGTTTGGATAGGTGCTTTACTTCAATAATACTTTGCATGAAAAGGAATATGATACAAAGTTAAACGAGCAAAGGGAGTTAAATGTTTAAAAAAGCAGCGTTAATCACTAAAATAGATTGATAATATGAGTGATCAAGCTGTTGGAGAGTTGAGGTACACCTCCATAGCTTGTTTGTACTCTTTAAATGCTTCCGTACCCTTTGAGGTTATCAGGCAAATAGTTTGAGGGTAATTGTCTTTAAATTGCTTTATTACCTGGATATACCCCTCTTTTTTCAATTTCCCGATCTGGATGCTAAGGTTACCTACGGTAGAATGTGTCCTTTCTTTCAAAAAAACGAAGTCGGCCTCCTTAATTCCATAGAGAATATTCATAATGGCCAGCCTTAGCGGGGAATGCATCACTGAATTGAGTTTAGGGAAAATAATGGTGTGCATTTGGTATCTGTTAACTTGTTTACAAATATAATTAGTTTACATCATAAACTATATTATTTAATTGTTTTCATGTATGTATGATGGTTAGTTTTAGGTAGTGTTAAATTGAAATTAATACACTGAAAATCAACACTTTAACATCAATGTAAAGCAGCTCATGTTTGTAGTAATTATTCTAAAAACTTATTAACATTCCAAAAAATATATTTTTTTGTGTAGGGTAAATTTGTACTTTAGCAATAGAATTTAATGGGTTAGTAAGTATAAAGAGCTGTCAGAAATGATGGCTCTTTTACTTTGTAGTAACTCATGATTTTTTATTTGTCTTCTTTTGTTGTTGTAATAAAAGTTAAATAAGAACAAGATTATTTTCTTGCTTTATGTAAAAAAGAAAAACAACAGGTCAACTGCACAACAAGACCCCTTAAAAAAAACAAAGGCTTCTAACAAAAAAAACTTCTTACTACTTTTCCTTTTTACATTTACAATTATGAGTAAAACTAAGTCGGCATTTTTTTGCCAGAACTGCGGATATGAAAGTGCAAAGTGGACAGGTAAATGTCCAAGTTGTAATGAATGGAATACGTTTGTTGAAGAACTTGTTATCAAGGGAAGTGATAAAAAAGAAAAAGACGAATGGAAGGAATATAACGGTACCGGAAAATTGAAAACAATTTCTATTAATGATGTAAGCAGTGCTGAAGAAAAAAGAATTGTTACCAACAATGCGGAATTGAACAGAGTATTAGGTGGTGGAATTGTTATGGGTAGCATTGTATTAGTTGCCGGTGAACCGGGTATTGGCAAATCAACATTGTTCTTACAGATCGGTTTACAGTTACAAGACGTTGTTACGCTGTACATTAGTGGTGAAGAAAGTGAACAACAAATTAAAATGAGAGCAGATAGAGTTGGCGCTAAAAGCGACAATTTTTATTTACTCACGGAAACGAATACACAAACGATCTTCCAGGAAATAAAAAAACTAAAGCCTCAATTAGTCATTGTAGATAGTATTCAGACCCTGCAATCACCTTTCGTTGAAAGTGGCTCTGGTAGCGTAAGCCAGATCAGAGAATGTGCTGCTGAGTTACAGCGTTTTGCCAAGGAAACCAACACGCCGGTTTTTTTGATCGGGCATATTACAAAAGATGGCAACATAGCAGGACCAAAAATTTTAGAACATATGGTCGATACAGTTTTGCAATTTGAAGGCGACCGCCATTATGCTTATAGAATTTTACGAACCTTAAAAAATCGTTTTGGCAGCACAGCAGAATTAGGTATTTATGAAATGACCGGTGAAGGAATGAGAGCAGTGAGTAACCCAAGTGAAATTTTAATTACACAAAAAGAAGAGCAATTAAGTGGTATTGCAATTGCTGCAACGATAGAAGGAATTCGTCCGTTATTAATTGAAGGTCAGGCTTTAGTAACACAAAGCGTTTATGGTACACCGCAACGTACAGTTACCGGATTCGATCTTCGCAGGTTACAATTATTATTAGCAGTATTAGAAAAACGTGGCGGCTTTCATTTTGGTGTTAAAGATGTTTTTGTAAATATTGCCGGCGGAATAAAAGTGGAAGATCCTTCTATTGATCTGGCAATTGTATCTGCATTGTTAAGTAGTTATGAAGATGTGCCGATCAATCAACATTATTGTTTTGCAGGCGAGGTTGGTTTAAGTGGTGAGATAAGAGCAGTGAATAGAATTGAACAACGAATTGCTGAAGCAGAAAAATTAGGTTTCGAAAAAATTATTGTGAGTAAGTACAATGCAAAATCTTTAGGTAAATTAAAATTCAATATTGAAGTAGTACCCTTGGCCAAGGTGGAAGAATTGTATCAATATCTATTTTAGCATGCAACCATAAAAGTAAATTTTGAGTCAAATATTTGCAAATACCCTATATATGCAAATATTAAATAATATTTTCTCCAGTTCCTTGCATCTTTTCTATCCCCATATATGTACGGGTTGCGGCAGCGACCTAGTTCAAAAGGATAATTTGCTCTGTTTAAGGTGCATCAACGAATTGCCGGCTACAAATTTTGCCCAACATGCCAATAATCCCATCGAAAAGATTTTTTGGGGAAGAATTCCCCTGGTTGCAGCCTGCAGTCAATATTATTTTGTCAAGGATTCATTGATCCAGCACCTCATTCACTTACTTAAATATGATGGGAATAAAGAAATAGGCATCTATTTAGGTGAATTAATGGGCCAATCATTGATCAATAGCAATTATTATAGAAACCTGGATGCATTGATTCCTTTACCCCTCTTTCCCGATAAAGAACGTAAACGTGGGTACAACCAGGCAACAGTTATTTGCGAAGGCATCTCTAATAGTATGCAGGTACCTGTATGGGCCGATGTGGTTACCCGACAAAAATTCACAGAAACACAAACAAAAAAGCATCGTACCGAACGCTGGGAAAATGTATCTGAAAGCTTTATTGTTAAAGATGCCGGTAAATTAAGGGGTAAAAAAATATTATTGGTAGATGATGTGGTTACTACCGGTGCTACTTTTGAAGCTTGTGGAAACGCATTGCTGAAAGTTGAAGGAATACAATTAAGTATTGCGGCTTTAGCCAATGCCGCTAAATAATTTGCCGTTTGTATATAGTAGATTAAATTTGACAGATGATTAGAATGAGGTTTCCTATATTTTGTTTATTGTTTATTGCTTATTGCCTATTGCTAACATCCTGCAAAAAAGATTCTTTTATCACAAGCCCCGCTGCCGGTTTATATACCAGTGTTGATAGTTTAAAGTACGATACTGTTTTTACTTCAGTTGGTTCCGTTACACAATCATTCAAAATAAATAATCCCAACGATCAAAAGTTATTGCTGAGCAGCGTAAGATTGATGGGTGGTACTACTTCTCCCTATACCGTTAATATCAATGGCTTTGCACAACCAGAAGTATCTAACCTTGCCATCAATGCGAATGATAGTATTTATGTTTTTGTAACAGTTAGCATTGATCCTAACGCAGAAAACCTTCCATTCATCATTAAAGACAGTATTGAAATATCTTATAATGGCAATACACGATTTGTGCAATTGCAGGCATACGGCCAAAATGCTCATTTTAAAAAAGGAGAAATAATATCCACCAATACGGTATGGTCAAACGATCTTCCTTATGTAATATTAGATAGTTTAAAAATAGCAGAAGGAAAAACGCTTACGATTCAAAAAGATTGCAAGATATATATGCATGCCAATGCTCCGATCATTGTTGATGGAAGATTATTGGTAACAGGCACTAAAACAGAAAAGGTGATTTTCGCAGGCGACAGATTAGATGAAGGATATAAAGATCTGCCTGCAAGTTGGCCGGGTATTTATTTCAGAGAGACCAGCATTAATAATACGCTAACATATGCTGTTATAAAAAATGCCTATCAGGCTTTAGTATCAATTTTCCCTGCAAATAATCTTAATCCGAAACTTACGCTCCACCGTTGCATCATTGATAATGCCTACGATGCAGGAATTGCCTGCATTGCCAGCAGTATTGAGGCTGATAATAGTTTGATCTCTAATTGTGGTAATAATATCAGTCTTACTTACGGCGGTCAATATTTATTTAATAATTGTACTGTAGCTTCTTATGGAAACAATTTTATTGAACATAAAAAACCTGTATTGATCCTTACAGATTATAATGCTAATAATGATGTGAATGATCTTGACGCAGCTTTTACCAATTGTATTTTTTGGGGAGAGAACGGAAGTGTTAAAGATGAAATTCTTACAAGCAAAAAAGGAAGTCACTTTAATGTTGCCATTGATAACTGTATTTATAAAGCTGAAACAGATCCGGCAAATACCACTCTTAATACAGCATCACTTACATTAAAAAATCAAAAGCCATTATTTGATAGTATAAATATTAACAGAAGATATTTTGATTTTCATACCTCTAACCCACTTTCGCCAAATGTTGAGAATGGGATTGCTACTTTTCCAGACTTCAATTTGGACCTGGATGGAAACGACAGAAAGGTTAATTTTATTGATATTGGCTGTTACGAAAAACAATAATAACACTTCAGTTGTTATAAAATAAAAAATCATGATCAGATTCTTAATCGTTGCGCTTTTCTTTTCCTGCGGTCATACAAAAACCATCCCTATGGACCAACAAATTCCTGCCACAGATACAGCACATTCTATTTACAGTTTTAAAGTAGAAAGTTTAGAAGGAGGTTCTATTGATTTTGCGAATTTTAAAGGCAAAAAAATATTGGTGGTAAATACAGCTTCTGAATGTGGTTTTACAAAACAATACGAGGGTTTAGAAGAATTGTATAAAAAATACAACGACAAATTAATAATTGTTGGCTTTCCTGCAAATAACTTCGGCGGGCAAGAGCCCGGTAGCAATGCAGAAATTAAAGAGTTTTGCAAAAAAAATTATGGTGTATCATTTCCTATGGCTGCAAAAATTTCTGTTAAGGGAGAAGATACAGCACCTATCTATAAATGGCTTTGCAATAAATCTAAAAATGGCGTATTAGATGCAGAAGTAAAATGGAACTTCAATAAATTTTTGATAGACGAAAATGGACATTTGGTAGCTTATTTTCCAAGCAATGTTAAACCAATGGACGAAGAAATAATAAGTAAATTATAAGGTGCAGTTTCAAAATATCATAGGACAAAAAAACACCAAAGAACATTTGGTAGAAATGGTGCAGCATAACAGGCTGAGCCATGCATTATTATTCTTAGGTAAAGAGGGAAGTGGTGCTCTTTCATTGGCAATGGCATTTGCACAATACATTGTTTGCGAAAAAGTAAATGGAAAACAGGAAGTCGCAGGGCCTTCTCTATTTGGTGAACCAGACCCTTCCATGGACCATGGACCATGGACCGACAGCTGCGGCACTTGTTCAGCTTGCACCAAAGCACAACAACTCATTCATCCTGATATACATTTTTCTTATCCTGTTATTACAAAAAAAACCGGTGAAAAGCCCATCAGCACAGAATTTATAAAAGAGTGGAGAGAATTTATTTCGATACAGCCGTATGCAAATGTGTTTGATTGGCTGCAATTTATTGGGGCCGAAAATAAACAAGGCAATATCACTGCTGAAGAATGTAACGACATCAACCGTAAAATAAGTTTAAAAAGTTTTGAGAGCGATTACAAGATCCTCATCATCTGGATGCCGGAATATTTAACAAAGAACGGCAATAAATTATTGAAGTTGATTGAAGAGCCGCCGGCAAAAACATTATTCATTTTAGTAGCAGAGAACGAAGAACAAATTTTACCAACGATCATTTCCCGTACGCAACTGGTAAAAATTCCTGCACTGACAAATATGGAAGTAGAAGCCGCCCTGGAAATAAGGGCCGGCGCCAAAATAGAAACAGCTCAACAGATCGCTGCCCTTAGTGAAGGCAATTACCGGGAAGCATTGCAATTATTACAACATTCCGAAAATGACTGGCAGGCTACCGTTAGAGAATGGCTTAACCTTGTTTTTAAAAGAAATATGGATGGGCAGGTAAAATGGATCGAAGCCATCAGCAAAGAAGGACGGGAAAAACAAAAGCAATTTCTCCAGTATTTCATTCACCTGGTGGAAGATTCTATCCGCCTGAGAGTGATCGACAAAGCCGGCGCCCCCTCCCCTTATAACGATTTCTGCGGCCGTTTTAATAAAATGTGCAGCATTGCCCAGCAAGAGGCTATAGCCGATGAACTAAACAAGGCCGCTTATTATGTGGAGCGTAATTGCAATCCAAAAATGCTCTTCCATGCATTATCTATTAAGTTGTATCATATTATTACCAACAATTCGCTAATTTTGGTTAATTGAGAAATTGAGATTTGTTGATTGCTCTGTCTGCCGTTTATTTTTTTGTTACCGGCATTTTTAGCTACTGTCAACATCGTTGTGTCACTCACTTGTACCGCATACCAATGTGCAACGCCTTTAAAAGCAGGCACATTACATAATAGTAACAGCAAACAGCTAATAGCTGAATAAAGTTATACTGTACAAGAGTGCGACGCCACTGAAGCCAAATAGCAATATTAAAGCTTGGCCCAAAATCTATTCTCAACTCTTAATTTTTAATTATTAATTTTTAATTACTCACTATATGGGATGTGGAAGTTGCGGAACAAGTAAAGGTGATGCCCCGGGTGGCTGTCAAAGTAAGGGCAGTTGCGCCAGCGGCAGTTGCAACCGCATGAATGTGCATGACTGGTTGGCTAACCTGCCTTTTTCCGATCCGGAAAGCAGCTGCAAAATGGTAGAAGTTAGTTTCAATAACGGCAGTCGTAAAGATTATTTTAAAAATAACTCCACCAATTATTATGAAAAAGGCGATATGATCGCCGTGGAAGGTGTAAGTGGTTTTGATGTGGGCAGTGTAAATCTTACCGGGGAATTGGTGCGTTTGCAACTGAAGAAAAATAATATCAAAGAAGATAACCCCGATATTAAAAAGATCCTTCGCCGTGCAAATGAAGGCGATCTTCAAAAATTAAAAGAAACAAAAGCAAGGGAAAAAGATGTAATGATCCGCAGCCGTGCCATTGCCAAGCAACTGAATTTAGATATGAAAGTTGCGGAGGTGGAGATACAGGCAGATGGACGCAAAGCAACCTTCTTTTATATTGCAGATGACCGTGTGGATTTTAGAGAACTGATAAAAGTATATGCTGGTGAGTTTAAAGTGAAGGTAGAAATGAAGCAGATCGGAGCAAGACAGGAAGCCGGAAAAGTAGGCGGAATAGGCTCTTGCGGCAGGGAACTTTGTTGCAGTACCTGGTTAACAGATTTCAAAAGTGTCAATACTAACGCAGCCCGTTATCAAAATTTAAGTATCAATCAAACAAAATTAAGCGGACAATGCGGCCGTTTGAAATGCTGTTTGAATTATGAATTGGATACCTATTTAGATGCATTGCAAAATTTCCCGGATGATTGCGATATGATCGAACTGGCAAGAAGCCGTGCATTTTTAGTAAAGAAAGATATTTTCAGAAACCTGATGTGGTACACTATGCCGGATAGCACCAAGCAATATCCGCTTACCATTGAAAGAGTATTGAAAATAAAAGCGCTCAACAAACAAGGTGTAAGACCGGAAGAATTAGAACCGGTAGAAGTTGTAAGCAAAAAACCTGTGGAAGTAGAGCCTACTTATGCTGATGTTGTAGGACAGATCAGTTTACGCAGTTTGGAAAAAACCAGTCGAAGAAGAAGAGATAATGAAAGAGGCGGACAAGGGAACAGACGACAGTCGCCAGACGACAGACAACAGGGAGGGAACAGACCACAAGGTGGGCCTCAACAAAACAGGCCACAGCAAGGTAACAGACCGCAAGGTCAAGGTGGACCTCAGCAAAACCGTGGCGGGCAAAATCAGCCAAGACCCAATAATCCACAGCAAGGTAACAGGCAGGGACAACCGCAAAACAGGCCTCCGCAAGGTAACAGGCCGCAAGGTCAAGGTGGACCTCAGCAAAATCGTGGCGGGCAAAATCAA
>JADMIO012779091.1_pt1 | contig 44382 bp, 51 predicted proteins | sample 8958161 | NCBI WGS metagenome assembly JADMIO01 (sample SAMN16585339, study PRJNA669376) | soil metagenome | isolation source: Crop rotation soil | place: USA: Cullars Rotation, Alabama | collected 2011
GCCGCGACTTCAAGTCACGTGAATTCCAAGCTTCGGATCCCACTGTGCTGGAAAGCCTGTGGCGCATAATTCCTTAACAGCCTTCCACGCCGACTGCCGTGAGACGAAAAACCGCCCAGCGACAATGATTGGGTTTCCCCCAATCCAGAGGACGATCTTTCGCTTCGGATTGCTTCCAGATAACGAGATCCAATAGTCTCTATCTGGCTCGATATATTCAAGATAGAAACCATGTGCTGAGTTAAACGCGAGGAGCAGTTGTGCTCCAGAGGAATGTTTCAGCCAACCCTGGCCACTTCCGCTGGACCAGAAATCATCCCCCTGATCCATGACCAAACCACGCAACCAATTAAGTTTCGGACCTACCACCTCAGATCCATCTTCCGGGACAACAAAAACAACCTTGGTCATATACTTCCCCCTCACCGCCCAACGATGTGAGCTAAGCCGCGTTTAGTCCGATTTGTTAGGCCCGAGAACGGCGCCGCCGGCTGCGGCGCATGTTAGTCCGTCCGCTCGAGAAAACCAGCGATCACAGCATCCAGTTCTTGAAGAGTTTGACTCAAATATGATTGATCGAAATTCATTTGGAATATCAGCTTATTGCCGACGCCCGCTATATCCACCGCTTCACCGTCAACTGTTACGTGGCCCAACTTGTCGACGCTGAGCTTAAGGTTCAATTGTCCCTCCAACGTTTCGAATACCGCATTTCCCTTTAGATCGTTATGAAGAATACGCAGACCATCTCTGAATCTCACGAAATCGCTTGTGAGAAAATTCGCCTCGATGTTCCCCGAAAAACCTCCGACAAAGACAGAGACATGAGCTTTTACCCAGTTATAACCGCCATCGTTTGTGGGCTTTGATGTGACTTCGACGGCCACTCTTTCACGCTCGCTGCCTCCCAATGACCACATTTTCATAGATCTCCTAGGCGGGCTAACGACCAAGATCACGCGTGCGACGATTCCTTTCGTTCGGCCAATACAAATTCATTTTTGCACGCGCGTCGCGTGAAGCGCTTTGTTGGGCTTTCCCTTTAGCGCTTTCCATTCATCACTCGAAAATACGGGTTTCCCGTACAAAATCGGAATTGCATCTTGCTTCATCTCATGCCGCCTCAACGCCAATGTGATTGACGCTTGCTCCTTCACGCCCTTCAAACACAATTTCCTGCGAGCATCCTGACTTTAACGATGGCGGACAGCCATACTTTTGACCGCGTCCAGATAACGACGCTCGCAAACCCATAATCTTCCAACATCCCAAAAAGATAATAATTCGACTTGATTCCTTTCTGCAATTCGTCAAGTGGAAGAGCCGGAAGCTTCCACCCTCAACGATTCCCTTTCCTCCCAAGAAAGAATCGATACCGTCCAGATTGACCAGATTGTAATTCTTCTTATTCATCTCCTCATAGAGACAGACTCGGACCTGGTTCGGCGCGTTAATGTCGTTCGTTTCATTGTCAAACGGAAGGAGCGCGATACGAGGAGGAGGGAATATACGAGCGCAGCAGGATAACCCTAGCGCAATAAAAGAGAGCAAGAGTTTTCCAGAGAGATTTTTAATCACATTAAATTCTTCTTTCCTTACACGCGACGGCGAGCGAGGCTCTTTCCCCCGACATTACATTCCTCTCTTTGACCGGACAAATGGTTTTGGAAGTTTAGGAGAATGGGAAACGATGTCGCATGTAGCGATTTGCCCCCTCTTCTCTGAGGGGCGCCGAAGATCGCACGATTGAATCATTGGACTTTCTTTGTCACGCTGAGGCGATGAAAGGAAACACGTCCACCAAAGTGCCATGAAGAAAAAAGAAAAACGTTTTCTTACAAAGGTTCAATCCAACTATGTCTCTGGAACTGTATTTATTGCCAGTCCTGTGCCAGCCAACGTTGATCTTTGGGTGAAGGAACTGGCCGATTCGACATTGGACGATACGCTGGTTTTCGGTATCGAGATGTTTGGGGATGCCGCCGTTGATAAACTCACCGACATTCTGCGGACGTCCATACCGAAGGGACAAGAAAGTTCGCAGAACGAAACTCTCCGTTACCGCGCCGCCGCGGCGCTTGGCTTTTCCTCTGTGCCGCCAGGACGTGTCACCGCCACCCTTTTGGGATGTCTCGCGGATCGCAATGAATTGGTTCGCCTCGCGGCGTCCGTGGCGTTGGTTCGATTGCGCCCGAAGTTAAAGGAAGACTTTTTGGATCTGATAAAAAGGGCGCTTTTTGCGGAACAGGTCGCGCGCGTTCGTTCCGAACTGGCCAAGATTTTTATTGTTGGAAAGGGCTCTCGCACAGAGAACTGGGTAAAGGTGGTGCAATCCTTTGTTACGGACTATCAGGCGGAGGTGAGAGACGCCGCGTTGCAGGCGCTGGCGCAAGCCTCTGACGACTCAAAGACATACGCCGTCGTCGAAAAAGCCTTTAAGCGTGACAATCCCAACCGGATAACGGCGTTAAAAACTCTCGCCCTTCTCAACCCAAAGAAAGCTCTTTCGCATCTGTTGCCCATCATTCAAGAGGGATTCTGTGTTGAAAATTTTGTGTCACCGGATGCTTTTGATGCCGCGAATATCGTGCGTGGGCTAAAAGAGGGGAGAGGCCATATCCTGGAGGCGCTTTGTGATGTCTATGACAAGTCCCCGCATCGTTATCTCGCCGGCGTTATTGAAGACATACAGCGCAACAAGATGTTTCGTGTCCATCCCGACACCTCGTCCTCCTTAAAAACGGCGCCCCATGAGGACCTGTTAACGAAAAAATTGCCCGACTTTCCGCCCGACCTGGCGGACAAGAAGGCTTGGGACATCATGCTGGCGTGGTCGCAGGCGATTTGGGCGACAGGCACGGAGGCGCGGCGCCGTTATCTTGCCGCGGTGTGTCGCCTGGTCCTTCCGTTATGGGAGTCTGATTGGCCAAACGAGATGGAGGCCAGAGGCATCGTCCATTTCGTTGAAGGAAAAAAGATCCTCTCTCCGACGGATACGCCACCAGATACGTGGCTAACGCCCACTCTCTGGTGCACGCCTCGCACGGCCGCGGCCGGATGGGCATTGAAATGCGCCGGACGATTTCGTCCCAGTGAGACCCGCGCGAAAGAGGGAATTGATTTTGATTCTCTTCGGCGATTGGCGCTGCCGGATGTTGTGTCGAAATACGTTTCCCATCCCTTAACGTCCAACCTCTGGTGCGCTGCCGCGGCGTTACGCACCCTCCCGTTTTCCAGAAGCCTATGGACCTATGAAATCGAAGAGCAAGCCACGCAGCCTCCGTTGGCCGTGGTCTTAGCTGATATCCGGGATGCCATCAAACGTGAGCTTCATCCCTGGATGGCCGGCACAAACAAAGGCTCTTGATCCTAGGCATCCTTTTGGATTAAGCGCTGCGGCTTCAGCGATTTGTTGGGCCGACATACCGGGTTGCACTATGCTTTTCATGTAAGGGTAATAAGCTGTGTTAGGATCGTTTTCCAGATCTTGTACGTTTCAAGTGGCGTACCAAAGCGCCTTAAGACAGGCATAATTTCAGGGGGGCTAATGGGCCTTTCAAACAGAGGAGGGAATTTTCCTGTCTTTTCGAGGAAGCGGCGAAAGGTCCAATACACGACTTTGGCGTGGGAAACGACATTAGAACCAGTCCCGAAGATTTTGCCATGTCGAAATGAGCTTGAACAATTTTCTCCGTGTCCTCCGGCACGAAATGTTCGATCAAGCCGGCGCGTTTGAGTTCAGCTGCGTTTGCCGCAATAACAATCTTGAGAGTCCGCCAACCGCCGATAGCGGCAAACGTCGGTTGCAACGAATTGTTGGCCATGATGTCTCTTAATGTATCGTCAAAACAATTTGGTTGGAAGGCAAGTCTCGCATCCGAACTGTGTAACGTCCAGAAGGTGTTTTGACCTGATAAAAAAGGTGATAGCTGAACTTCAGCGACTCGCCAGGAAGGAGAATACGCTCATAACTTTTCAAATCAGGCGGCGGAATAGATGGCGGAATTGGGGGCAATAGCTCGCCACGGGAATTCAATACCTCAACAGACAAGATGCTGTTTCCCAAAATGGATGTGTTAACGATGGCATTCGTCGGCCCGTGGTTCTGCACGACAGCTGTGATCTCTGCCTCGTCCAATCGAGCAATGTGACGATGCGAAACAGACAAATACGTGAACAGACCACTGCGAGAGCCACTTCTCAAGTGATTCCACCCGAGGCAGATAATAATGAACACAACGAAACCAATTGTCCAACCAGGTTCATGGTATCCTCGATGGCGGCTAATGGACAAGGGTAAGCTGCCGGACCGGCCCCTGATTTTGAGTACAGGCAACCCGCCGTAGATACTCAATGGCCCGTATGACGTCAGGTCGAATAACGTCGGCCTGGCTTAAAACTGTGAAAATCAGAAGAGATCCCATTAGCATCCTTTCATCTGTTTTATCCTCTAAGATCGAAGCGGGCTAACGTTTAAGCTCAGCGGCGTTTGCCGCAACAACAACCTTTAGAGAGCCCAACCGCCTGAGCGGCAAACGTCTCTGCAGCGCATTATTGGGCCGCCAAATTCACGCCCGTTTTGACCCATTTAAATACGACAACGCGCAAGCGGACATTGTCGCAATAAGAATCGGCCAAACGAATAAGAACGAGCTGAGAAAAAGACCTGAGGCAATTAAAGACAGAGATAAACATCCCACGATTAGTCGAAGAACAAACGACCGGAAGCCGAAGGCATAAAGAAACAAATACTGATATTTATTGCTGCTACTCCAAATTGATCAACGACAACCGTTCTATTAATTACATCTCTTTCCGGATTCATAACAAACACTCCCGTCGCCGAGCGGCCCAACGTAGAAGCTCACCGGCGCAGCCAACCAGTTTCTGTTTAAGCGAAGCACCTGTGACGAGGTGCGTACGGTGCCGCATCCCGTTCGACCGATCCGGATACGTCCCCTGACTCCTAAATTGATCTTCTTGCGTCTGGATCCCGGAGAAACCAACCTTCCGCCGACAAAACAGTAGGGGGCTTAGATCCGTCGTAAAAATTAACATCGCGCGTTTTTCCCGTTATAGAAATGCTCAGGCGTTCACCATCGACATCCAGAATCTGAACCACGTTACTGTCGCTGCTTTCATGCCGGCAGTAGTAAAAGGTGGTGAGATACCCGCCTCGTGTGTCATCGTCGGAGGGAACACGGAACGTCGATCCTGGAATGAGCGCCGAGCGGGTTAGCTCGCGCTCAACAATGTTCACCTCCCACCATGGTGAAGCACAGAGAACTCTTGTGTCATCATGGAGCACCGTTCCCCGTTCCGCTTCAATCGACAGGAAGAGATTGGCCATACCCAATCTGTCGTCGGAATAGAGATTCCAAGTTGCTTTGCAAATGGGATAAACCTCTCGACCACAAAAGCGATTGAGGATCAGCTCCGGAACAAGGCCGTCTGACTTTGGGCTCATATAAGATTTCCGTACTCGGTCGAACGTTTAAGCTCAGCGGCGTTTGCCAACCGCAGTAATCGATGATTTTGAATCGAAGCGAACCCGGCAAACGTGACCCCCCCCCGCTTTTCCGGACACCTATTTTGCACTCCACTTTCGTATCACACGATTTCTTTGACTGAGATCCCATGACGTTCTACCTAACGCTCAGCAATGGGACCTAGCGCCGTTTCCGACGGAAATAGATCCGATTTATCTTTCTCCCAAATCATCTGCATCTTCCAATTGCACCGCCTCCGACGAATTTCTCAAACAATTAGCTTTTCTTAGTTAGTTTTCAGTGTCCGGAAAAGCGGGGGAAGATCAACGTCGGCTGCAGCGCTTTGTTAGGAGGCGGACCTCATTTATCTTTCACCCAGCCATAAATGTGAGCTGAAATCGCGACAATAACGGCACCCACTACGATTACGTACAAAATAAGCTGGCCCGCTTCAGAATTAACGTAGCCGATAAGATCGAGCAACAAGATGAGGGCAGAAACGATAATTGTTCCGAGGGAGACGAGCTTAACCATGGTTTTTAAAACCCTTTCGCACGAAATAGCCGCCTAACGTTTGAGTTCAGCGGCTTTGCCAAAGCTTGCGAGTGACGTTTTCGAAACGAAGTGAGCCACGGCAAACGTCCGCCGCAATGATTTGTTAGTCCGCGACCTAAGGGTGGAACGGTTTTTCCCTGCATCCATATTTGCCCTCTACCGCCTGCAGCCACTGATTGAAGTTTTTACACCAGGAGAATGAAGTGTCGATGATCAACTTTTCTGGATACCAACGCTTCCTCTCCTCGCGGGGGCGTGCCGTGGGGACGGTTAGCAATTCCTCCGTTAGGGTCACGTATTCCTCCGACGTTAGTGCAAATGAAGTCCAACTAACGCCGGGACTCATTCCTGCGTCGCCGCCTCCTGTTTCGAGTACAGCATTCACAATATGTTCCGGGGGAATGACGCCATGATGAAGTAAACGAGGAATTTCGAGTACCAGATCGACCAATGTCCCTCGAACCTTTTCCGGATGGGGACGATGCACGGAGTGACGCCTATATTCGAATATTCTCATCGAAATCACCTTCGCGGGCTAACGACGAAGCTCACGCGCGCGATGGCTTCCTTCTTCGGATAACAAAAATCCATTTTGTTGCTCTCGCATCGCGTGCAGCGCCTTGTTAGCCCGACTACTTCTTTAAAGTAACAACATAAGTAAAGTCGGACTGGCATGCCGGTTCCTCGCAGCACGTGCCTGATATCTGCTCCTGTATTACTTTGTTCTTTGGAAAGCTTTTGCACCCCTGTGCCTGAACGGTTGGATAGTAAATGGAAACAGTCTTCCCGTCTACGTTTTGAATCCCAACTGGATCTTCTAAGATGAGCGTGGTCAAGACCACTCCGCTACCCGGCTGGTTTGCCTGGTGTTGTTCTCTGCACGAAATCACTTTGAATTTCGCTGGTCTAAGCACCGTCATACAATTCGCCTCTGCTCCTACCGGCAGGACCACGAAATGGATGCCGACGGATAGGACAAATATCTTTTTCATTTAAAAATCCTTAATTAATTGCGAGTCGGTCTAACGTATAGAGCTAATGTGGCTCCAAAGATTTAACGCAACACTCGCTGATAGACTTCGTAAGGCGTCTGGAATCCCAGTGTTTTTCGTGGCCGTTCATTTAGAAGACGCTCGACGTATTTGATTGATCGCCAGTGAATACTGTTGAACTCAGTTCCTTTCGGGAAAAACTGACGAACAAGACCATTCGTGTTCTCGTTTGTTCCTCGTTCCCAAGGCGAAGCGGGATGAGCAAAAAATACTTTCATCTTCATCCGGCTGAAAAACCTTCGATGCTCTGCCATCTCAGTCCCTTGATCGTAGGTCAGTGACTTCCTCAGTCGATGTGGAAGTTTGGTCAATTCCTTCTCGAAGGCCAATCTCACTGTCTCGGCTTTCTTGTCTTTCAATGGGACCAACAGCGTCAAGTGGGTTTTCCGCTCTACCAAGCTACCCAACATCGTTTGGCGGTTTTTTCCCAAGAGCACATCGCCCTCCCAATGCCCTGGAACCTCTCGATTCTCGACATGCCTTGGACGCTCTTCGATGCTGAGCATGTCTTTAAGGACCTGCCGCGTCATTCGGCCGGTATGCCCTTTGCGATGCCGTCTTTGACGGCCCTGTCGCAGCATGGAAAGAAGCCGTTTCTTCAACTCTCCTCTCGGTAACACGTACAGGTAACTGTAGATCGTCTCTGGAGATACTCTCATCGTCATGTCTTCAGGATAAGCCTTTGGCAAACTGTTCACAATCTGCTCAGGAGACCACCGCAGCTTAAGTTTCCTAAACACATACCGACGAAGCGCGATGTTCTTCGCCAGTTTGCATTTCCGTCGCCGGCGGCTTCTCGCCATACGTTGGGCCCACCGCTGAGCTAGCGTCGCCCGATAAAGCCACCGATTCTCCTGCCCCCACATCCCTACTTATGGTGCTGACGTGGCGCTTCAGATCCCGGGCAATGGCCCGCAGGCTTTTCCCTTGCGCCAATCCGCGACTTATTTCCTCTCGCTCTCCGAGTCTCAAACGTCGATAACATTCGCCCATTCACCAATGCCCCCTTCGACATCGCCGCAAAGCGTATCATTGGTGTTTCATTAGATTCTGAAAACCACCTAAGCCGCAAACCCCGCAACGCCGACATTTCTTTCAAATTCACCTATCACCTTGCGCGGGGTTTGTCGGCTTCAGCGATTTGTTATACGGACTATCCTTCTTCTGAAATTGTTCTTTCACTTCAATCTTATTGAGGTAATAACCAATAAAGACAAAAGGCAACATCAAGAGAGAGGAAAACGCGACTAAATGGTTGAGATGGCCTGCCTTCAGGCTGTCTGAAAAATCGCTAACCAAGTTCATAAGAGTCCACAAAACGATCAATGTTGAAACGATCACCGCCGTTATTCTTCCCCATGATCGAAATCTTAAAACCCCGATGGATGTGACAAGCATTAGTAACGGAGACCATATAATGAATGGGTACAAAATGCGGTCCTTTAAATTAACGGGGCGCGTAGAAATGCCTACAGCACAACCTATTGGCAGAGCTAGCGTAGAGCAAAGCAAAAAGAAAATGCCCACCATAAATATGGCATTCCGTTCGGAGAAAATTTTCTTTCCTAAATTAACCATGGGAATCCGTATAACGATATAGTTGAGCCGCGTGACGATTCATGTCTTAAGTACAGTCTTTACCTGTTGCTAAATCACGTCGGCTCCAACGCATTGTTAGGCGGAACTCTACCGGAAGAATAGCGCGCGGGAAAATAACGAGAACGCTACCAACACAAACAAAAGAAGCCACTTGGACCACAGGCTTCGTCCGAATGTGAATTCGTTAGGATTGTCAGGGTCATAATAGACTTGCATGGCACTGCCCTCAGGATGTTGGTTCAAAAATTGGATTGCTTCTGATTTACTCCAGAAAGAATGGCCGTGGTATTTAGACCGGAATTTCGAGCCATTAACGACGTACGTAATTTCGAGAACCGCTTTATATCTCCAATCGACATGGAAGAATGCGGAAGACCGAAATCGATTTAAAATGGGAGTATCGTCTTCGATCCAACTTCGTTGAACAACACCATACGTTGAAACATTCAGATGAGTGTATTGATACCAAAGAAAAATAAATCCGATGACGCCGACTATTATTGGTAAATACACAAAAAGAAAGGAGGGGCCAGCGCGGCGACCATTTAAGCGGTCCTGCTCCTGTTGAAATCGTCGATATGCAAGCCGACTCTTTATTTTTTGAAGAAATGAAAGTTCCAAATTGTTCCGCCTAACGACTTAGCTCAGCGGCGTTTGCCGCAACGCCAACCTACAAAGCTGCGCCGCAACCTTTGGCGGCAAACGTCCGCTGCAGCGCATTGTTAGGCCGCCCGCTTCCACCAACGCTGAGCTTATCGTTAGGCGCGTTAACGATGCATTAAGGCGGACGGAATATCTGAAGAAAGCACCCTCGGCATAAATGTGCCCTTAACTCGTAGCAAAGCCGCTCTTCGGACGCTACATTCGGATTCCTGCAGGTAGTACCGCGAGCAGCCGGAGAAAAGGAATTGCCGCAGCGAAAGCGACTAAGCCTAGGAGCACTACCGGCTGATGTTCGCGACCGTCTTCATTAACGTGTGCAAGGTAGACGAGAGTGCAGCCCAGTGCCGTTAAAAGGATGCTCATTATTCCCACCGCGAAGAGGTAATTGCGTGGGCACAACGCTCCTAACATGGAATGTGCACACGCTAGGATTGCGTAGGCGACCTGACCTGATGAAAGATTTTTGGGATTCATATCATTGCTAGCGGCCTAACGGTTGAGTTCAGCCGCGTTTGACGCCGCGCAGCGGCGGCAAACGTCGGCTGCAACGAATTGATGGGCGGCAGAAGCCCGGTACTTCAGAACTCATTAAGAAATTCTTTGAGTTCTTTTTCGCGAGATATCGTCATTTCGATCATGCAACCCTGCCAAGCTAACCCTGCGCTGGTACCAGGATATTGGGTTTCGGACCAAGACTCACAATTCGAATCCCTGTATTTCATCCACGCACGCTGAGCCTTCCGCAAAGCCTGTTCTGATCGACGTCCTTTTTCTTTTTGCGTGGGTGAGGATTCCGATAGAAGTCCGCGGGCCACCGATAGAAGCTGTGTATATGTTGCATTCAATTCCTTGTCGGCTTTCTCTAACCTCTGCGCTTGACATTCTTTGCTCGTGTTCGCTTCGTCACATTTCTGTGTAGAGCTACTCATAATCGAATCGGAACCGGCTTCTGCTGCAACTAAGACAACCTCCGTTCCGAGCTGAAGAACGCCTAGAACAAAAAGGAATGCGCTTATCGTTCTCTTCATAGAAATCCCCAATTATCAGAACTCAGTCTCTTTGCCGCCCAACGACAAAGCTAACCGGCGTTACCCGTCTTGCCGGCGGAGCCGGCAGGGTAACGTCCGGTTCAGCGATTTGTTAGGTGCCGACAACGCGGCGCCTAGACCGAAATAGACTTACTACGAAAAGCAACATGCCGGCGTAACCTATTTTGGAGAACGCCCCTAAAAATCCTGCGGGCCCGTTGATTGCTGAGACTTCCCTGATGACATTCGATAAGAAATATAGAAGGAAAAGTTTTGCCCCAAGGTAAGCCATCCAGATTGGATTCGACCGTTCCTTGCTTAAGATCTTGGCCACGAAAATGGAGAACATGAGAAACAAAATTCCAATCCCACGGTAGTTGTTCGGCCAGGCTCCTTTCAACGTATCGTAGACGGCCCATCCCCCGAACCCGGGCACATGATAATAAGCCGACCGAACAATTCTCTGGACATCGTCCACTGGCGCCTGCTGGACGACCTGAAGATATAGGAATAAGAAAATGCCGATTACGACATCAGAAAGGAGGATCGCGGCCATAACAGCTGGCTTTGAGTCAGTGCACCATTCCCAAGCGCGAAGGATTAACGAGTGACCGCTAGGGGCGTTTCCAGACGTAGCCGGGCGGAACGCGATATTCTCTTCATCTCCGATATTCCCTTCTCCAAGCAGCTGATCAAGTTCCGATCTCTTTTGGATGTCGGATAAAACCTCATAAGCCTCATTGATCATCTTCGACATCTCAACAGCGTTCTCACTGCCATGATTCCGATCTGGATGAAACTCCCCTACCAGACGTCGATACGATCGTTTAATTTCTTCGGGCGTAGCGTTTCTGGAAACACCGAGAACTTTGTAATGGTCACGCATAGTTTAGGCACCTAACGACGAAGCTCACGCGCGCGACGGCTTCTTTCGTTCGAATAACACAAATTCATTTTGTTGCTCTCGCGTCGCGTGCAGCACCTTGTTGGGCCGACGCTTCCTTAAAAGTGAGTGCCTAAGAGTCTATTGATTGGCTCGATAACTCCGTAATCAAAACCTAAAGATCGTTCAATTTCATCACCGATAGAGTTCCACAGAAAACCCAGAGTTGCAGCCACAAAAATGGCCGGGAAAATAAGGAAACGTGCCTTTTTTTCAAACTTTCGAATTATAAAAATCAGGATAGCTACTTCAGCTATCGCGGTTAAAAAAAAGAGTGCCGAATAAAATAACGTTCCGCTACTGGCAAATAGAATGCCATAGAAAATAGAAGAAAAAATCACGCCGCCAAGAAGAACGGAAATGAGAAGGATCGCTACAGCAGAAACGGTTAATTTTCCATCCGCTATGGAGACCTAAAATCACAAATAGAGCAGCCGATCCTATAACTAAAAAAATCAGGAACCCTTCCGGGGTAATCTGCATTGAAAGATCAAAAAGTGGATTACCTGTTAAATATTTCATTCTCTTCTTGTCGTCGATCGGCCCAACGTATCAAGCTCAGCCGCGCGACAGCAAGCTGTCTTTGAAAATCACAGTGAGCCCAGGAACGCGTCGGCTGCAGCGCACTGTTGGGCCGCTTCATCGGGAAAAACCCGCCGCAAGATGGGCTCCGAAAACTTTGAAGGAGATCCTTCTTGAAGTCGTTTCTTCCCAATCGTGAGCCGGGTATCCAACGACTAGTGCCACCCTTTTTGAATATGGACTCTTAATAAACGCAACCGCTTTGGGCGGACCCTCAAGTGTAACGATCAGAACCCCTCATGATTTCCGGCCTTTTGATTTGGAAATAAAAATGACTTGAGGATGGTCATCTGTAGAAATTCGACAAAATACTCATCATCGTCCATTTTGAATGGAATGGTCCCGACAATCGGATCGTTAAGCGTCTTTATTTATATTTCCTTCCCACGATAGCGCGGCCGCATAAGAATCAAGACTTACTCCCGCCGCGTAACTCATTCGAGGAAACATTGAAACGCATAGGAGACAAATGAAGAATGTTATCAGTTGGTTCTTTTTATGCATGAATCGTCTAACTCCTAGTGGCCCAACGCTTGAGTTCAGCCGCGCGGCCGAGCACTGATTTTAAGTTTACGATTCATGCCTTACGAGGCGCGTCGGCTGAAGCGCTTTGTTGGGCCGTGGCCTTGTTCTAAGGGGACTGCCTTTTTTTGGCCTTTATCACCCAACGGCGGCTTCCAAGCCTGATCTCAACCTTCTCTTCATCGCCATTCAGAACAAGGCCCGCCACTTCCATTGTTTCTACGGACACGAAAGTAGGCTCGGGAAACGCGTCGAGATACCCGATAGAAATGACTCCGGCCGACGGGGCGGTGGAGTTTTCACCGGGGATAATCAATCTCTTCGGTAGGGTTTTTTCTTCCAATAGAACATAGTTATCACTTTTGCAGAAAGGGCATCCGAAAGCGATCCAATTGTGGTAAGGCCAATAGGCATCGCTTCGATCAAAAATGGTCGTAAACTCGATGTCTTGATGGCAACGAATGCATTTCATAATTCGGTCATTCGAATCCCGAAATTTTAGCGTCGATAGTCTTCATTTATACCCCCCCCCCCAGCGGCCCAACGTTTGAGCTCAGCCGTTTTACCCGCAACGTGAAGCGAATAGGTTCGGTGAGCGCCTGCCGCGGGTAAATCGGCTGCAGCGCATTGTTGGACTGTGCCTTCCTTTAATGAATTGTGAATTCTCCCTGCTGACAAAACTGGATGAAAGCTACTAGAACTTGTTTTCGTTCGGGGCCGCTAAACCAATCTATAGGACTGAAGTTTGCATTCCTTAATTTTTCAAAATCCCCTCCTCCCTCCGAATCCCTTAGTTTCGCTAGACGGTCCTCGTTCGGAACATCCGACAGCGCTTTGCTCAGAGCCCTGCTTAAATTTGAGGCATCGGCCGATGAAACCTTCTGTCCGTCATTACTATCGTAAGCTCCACTCCAACTGAAATCACCCCCATCGTACGAGGGATTCCACGGTTTCTCCAGTTCGAGAGTGGTGCCAGAAGGAACCCAGCCGTAAGTTCGCGCAATCTTCAAAATTATCGCCCAGTCGAACACCGTAAAACCCATCTCGCTCTTCAGTCCTTTAAGATCAATTGTCATCTTTTTCCCTGAGAATTACGGCAGTCCAACGTTTGAGCTCAGCGGCGTTTGCCGCTACACCCACCTTTAAAGCTGCGTTGAAACCGTCGGCGGCAAACGTCCGCTGCAGCGCATTGTTAGGCCGGCTTCCTTTTTTTCGAGTACAACGCCTTATCCCAAATAACGATACCCAGAATAATTACAGATGAAATTGCGCTGTTTACTAGCAAAACAAAACATGTGAAGGGCCAGATTGAACCGTTCCCGACACCCACGCCATTCCAGAGAATCATGAGAAATGGTGTAGCGGGCAAAAGAAATGCCCCAAGAATTTTTGATTGTAGAGCTACAGTCAGCGGCAACTTTGGATGTCTGATCATTTCCCCATAGGCGATCGTTGGGCCGATTGTATTTAAAAATAAAAAAACTGTGATGACATAATGCAGTAACGCAACGCCTATTCCAGACCAAACGGTCTTTTTGGTCACTACTCACCCCTTGCCGGCCTAACGTACGAGCTCAGCGGCGCAACAACAAACATGTCTTAGCGTACTATGAAAACCCCAAGAATGCGTCCGCTGCAGCGCTTTGTTAGCCCGCGACATTTCCCCCACTCTCATTAGTTGCGTCGGCTATTCCATTGAACCGAGAGCCAATCCAGAGCATCAGGAAATCCACTGCCGATGGAATAATCCAGTAAGCGACATTAAATCCGACTTTGCCCGTTTCTGAATAATTAAATAATGCCCATGAAGCCATAACAATCGGACCATATTCGATCGAAAAAAAAATAAACCAAAGTGCCCATGGAGCTAAATTGTAACGGCGCCACAAAAAACCTGCGGCAAAAGCACAGACTGCTCGCATAACGACCGCGACCCACACCAAAGGAGAAGAAAAGAACGAATAACTAAAAATATAAAAGTGCGCGCCTTTGCCGACTGCTAACGCACCTAACACAAGGACGATGGAAGAAAATAATCTTTTGTGTTTCATGAATTACTCCCAAGCGGGTTAACGTATCAAGCTCAGCGGCGTTTGCCGCAACACCAACCTTTAAAGCTGCGTCACTCACCTCGCGCGGAAAACGTCCGCTGCAGCGCATTGTTGGGCCGCCAAGTTCACGTCCGTTTTGACCTATTTAAATACAACAACGCGCAAGCGGACATTGTCGCAACAAGAATCGGCCAAATGAATAAGAAAACGAGCAATGGATAAACCTTCCTCATCATGATAACGGATAGGAACGGAACGCTGAGGAACAAAAAAGCTCCTGTGGCAGTTATGAGGATTAACCAATTAATTGCGCGACCGATCCAGTTTCCCATTACACTAGATGAGCTGAGGAAAAGACCTGAGGCAATTAAAGACATAGATAAACATCCCAAGATTAGTCGAAGAATCAAACGATCGGGAGCCGAAGGCATCAAGAAACAGATACTGATATTTATTGCTGCTACTCCAAATTGCCCAATGACAACTGTTCTCTTAATTACATCCCTTTCCGAATTCATAACAAAAACTCCCGTCGCCGAGCGGCCCAACGATAGAGTTCACCGGCGTTTGCCGCAGGCAAACGTCCGGTGCAACGATTTGTTGGGCCGCGACCTACGCACTGACTGCCACCTTGTTCTTTTTCGTGAACACACCAGTTAGGATTCCAACGATCAACAAAACAAGGCTCACTTCGAAAAATCTGCCTGGCCCCGAGTTGCCACCTTGCTTGGCTTCTACCTCAAGCACCGTGTCGAGCGCTGAGTAAATGCGCTGATCCAGTTTTGCGTTTAGGGTGTAGGTACGTCCTGATTCCGGCGTGAATGTGCCGATAGGAAACCGGCCGATGGAGCTCAAACCAGATTTCATCGAGCTTCCCGGTCCCAACAACCCATTAACTTGGCTCCGAAGGACTTCCTTCCCAGCGTCATCAATTAACACGAAAAGTGGCGACTGCAGATTTTCTGTCATTCCGACCTTCTGTTTGACCAAAAGCCTTAAGGAGGTCTCTTGACCGCTTGGGGTGATGGAGAATCTTGGAGTGGAAATAAACTCTGGGTGAACTTCCTTTCCTACCAATAGCCCGCTGGCCCGCCTGATAGTGGATGCCAATTCACCTGCCGTTTCTACGTCGCGAGTGGCCAGCGTGAAAAGTCCGACGACCGTTCCGGATTTTTCGGCCCTGTGAAGGGACAAAAAAACCCCGGCAAAGCCGCTAAGCACTGCCAGAAGGCCCAACGCTCGAACCACCTTCATCTACGTCCTCCATTAACACCAGCGGCCCAACGTACCAAGCTCACCGGCGCGAAGCGTCCGGTGCAGCGCTTTGTTAGCCCGCACGCTCACCACCAATAACCTTATCTCGGTAGGTCCGCCAACGAGCAATCGATTCCGCGGCAATCGCAGAATCATTCTCCAGTCGCGGTGTCAATCGCTCGTAAATTCAAGGCGATCAAGATATCTGCATCGACGGCTGCTGCCATGTCATCGCCACGGACGTGAAGGGATATCCCGGTCACGTCCGGTCTGTCCCCCATGCTAACTTCGATCGAGAAATCGTCACCCTTAATCACACCCCATGTGGGATCGGAAAGTCAGAAAAGGGGGCAACCCTCTGAATTTTTGTAATTAGCTCAGTTCGACTACCTAAAGAAGGTGGATTGAAATCTTGAGGAATTTTTTCAACGGTCGCCGCACTTGATGGAAAATCTTGGATCAAAATATCCCAACTCATTTCATAACTCCTGTGCGGGCTAACGCACAAGCTCAACCGCGTGGCCGAGCACTGATTTTAAGTTTACGATTCATGTCTCACGGGGCACGTCGGCTGCAGCGCATTGTTGGGCCGCCTCAACTAGGCACATTTTTAAAAACGTCTATGATCTGATACACATTATCCGTGGGGCCTTTGACAATGACTTGAACAAATTGGGGATTTATCCATTGCATTGATCGAAGATGGGCAAGGAACCCTTGCAGATCAAACGACTTGATTGCTCCGAGATAAATGGGCGGGTAAAAAACTTTAGAACGCGATACCAGTTTTGAGGTAGTGAAGAATCGTGGATGGACATGACGCCATGCTCACCGATAGGAACAAAAAACGAATTGACCTTCTTTATTATCTGAGCTCGACGTTCTTCGAGCATTTCCAAATAATCCGGCTGATACGCCTCTTCTTCAGTTTCCTCGTGCATGTGAAAAAGCAACTCCGTCGCTTCGCTCATTTAAACCCAGCTCCTTTAACCTTAGCGGCCCAACGGTTGAGCTAACCGGCGTTACCCGTCTTGCCGGCGTAGCCGGCAGGGTAACGTCCGGTTCAGCGATTTGTTATACGGCATCACCATTTAGGACCAACCTTTTTTAAAACTTCGCGAGTGAACACGTCCCATTCTTTTTTACCTTTGAATTTATTCCAAGCTGGATCAATTTCTTCCTTCTTTTTAAGTACCACTTCTTCAGACGTCCGGGTATTTTTTGGATTCGCCATATCGACACGACTAAGCGTGCCCACTAAAGTGTTGGACTCAAACTTGCCCGTGAAAGTAAAAACATCCTTGGTAGGGCCCTTTGGATGAAAACCAATTGTGAGTTTGGATTTAAAAGAAAGGAAATGTGTCTTAGGATTGTAAGACACTGCGGATAAAACTCCAGTAGGCTCTAAGCCAATCGCACCCTCTTGATGAATAAAATGGCCAAAGAGTTGACTATTGTCATGCCACAGCAAGACCTCTGAACCAAACTCATGATCAGTCGCCTCATTTACCACCATGTTTGAAAACCTACCAAGAAATTCAACTGGCGCCTGAGATGCCTCAACTGATTGTGCCCGCAGGAATGCGGAGAAAGTGATTAAAAGAACGATTGCGTGAATGGACATTTTTTCATTCTCATCCCAATGCCGCATAACGAACGAGCTGAGCCGCAAACCCCGCAACGCCAACCTTTCTTTCGCTTACCGACCACCTTGCGCGGGGTTTGTCGGCTTCAGCGATTTTGTTAGGCATGCACTTAGGATCGATGGTTGCGCCCAACCAAATTTCCCTGGGTACCTTCTACGGCACAAAGTATGACAGCCGCCGCCAGTCCCCATTCGTCGATCAAGGATTTGCCGCGGATCCGAACTGAAATCAGCGACGACGCTCAAGCCCGTTACCATGAAGAGGTAATTATGACGGAATTCACCAACACGATTGACACCAACAAGTGCTTCATGTTTCTGCGCAAAACGTGCGATGGGAAAATAGCGGCGAAGCATGGCAAGTCCCACGCTGTCTTCCTTGATAATCCCAACCAAATTTTCACGACTGTCGAGGATTTCCCAGTTGTCAGCGACGGCTTCTGAATAAAGGTCGTTGCGTCTCAGGGCTCCCAATTCTTCATGCGTGATGGCATCCGCGACATCGTAAGCGAGATTCAATCCAGCTACATCTCGTTGCCTGATCGTCAAAACGTCGACCCCAGATTCGTTCCTAAGCGATAGCGCCAGGCGCGCAGAAAAGAGAACCGGTTTTGCCGTAAGAATCTTCTTTCCCAAGGCGTCATAGATACTCAACTTGTGGCCGCCAAAGATCGAAAGGAGATGTTTGCGGACCCTGAATTTTAGGGAATGGGACAGTGGCGAGCTGGATGCTTTTGATGATACCTGGCTCTTATTGGGCGCTACAACAGGAGTCTTGTTATTGAGGCTGGTGAAACAAGACCAGCACAATTCGCGATCAATCTCATTTTTCTGGCCACATTTTGGACAGGTCACATTTGCCAACATCTCACCCCCAAGCCTGCATGCCTAACGACTAAGCTCAGCCGCGCGACTGACCACTGCCTTTAAGTTTACGCAAAGCCCAGGACCGCGTCGGCTGCAGCGCCTTGTTGGGCCGCAATCTACCGGTCACCTTCAATGATGCTAACGACCGCGAATGGGACAATGGCTCCAAAGGTTAAAGCCATAAGAGAAGAGAATCCCGTATTGTAAACCCAACTCAGATTCCAAAAGTCCGACTCGACACGGAATAATCGGGCACCTATTCCGAATGTGCCAACAAAAGCGACAATCCCCACGCAGGAATTTATGATGATTAAGATTAAAACACTTTGAAGTCGTGAGGCCACTACACCCGAGATAAGGCCACACACCAGTGCAACAACCGCCACCTGCAATAGAATGTCACCTGGTGCAATGTTTGTTCTCTTGAGTGCGATAGCGATGGAGATTACTGGCGTAGCTATAACAATGGCGAATGTAGAACCGATTAACGCAGCTGTGATCACTTTCATAAACCTCTGTTTTTACCTAGCGGCCCAACGAACAAGCTAAGCCGCGTTTCCCGCACGGCTGCGATTCCTTATTTTCAAATCGAAGCATTTGTGGCGGGAAACGTCGGCTTCAGCGATTTGTTGGGCGGCGCCCCAGTTACTTTTCAGAATAAATCGATCTGATAACCTCATCTTCTTTATCCAGTTTAGCGTTCCATTTAACGCTGCTTACCATCTTCTCGAATATTCTCTTATGCTTTTCCCATATATTTTCTGGAGCCTCAAAATTTATCCAGTACGTATTGTCTGGGGTTTTTAGAACAGCTTGTACGAAACTTGATCTCTGCTCATTGGACGAAAAGCCCTCGCGCGCCTTAAACTTTCCTACGCTCGTCTCAATCTCGAATTCCTTGCCAATGACAATCGGAATGGCGGAAAATGCGCTGACTGCTGCGGCCACATCATCCGTGTTTCTGAACTCTCGGCCAAATATCTTTTCAAGGTTTGTATAGAGAGCTAGGCCCGTGACGAAGTTAGAATTGGCCGTGATTTGTTCTCTGGTTATAAAAATGGAGCAGAATCCGTTCCGAGATTCATTACGAGCATACCATCCAGCTGGACATGTCACTCTAATGCCACCATCAGGAAAATAAAATGTCTGTTCCAGTGGAGCCGTATTCGACTCAATGGAGAACAAAGAAATGAAAATAGTTGCGACAAATAAAATTTGTCTTTTCATGGCAAGCGCCCCTAATTTAAAACTTAGCCGCCTAACGTTTAAAGCTCAGCCGCGCAACCGCGAGCTGTCGTTGAAAATCACAGCGAGCCAGAAATGCGTCGGCTGCAGCGCTTTGTTAGCCAGCGCAAAATCACAGCGCAAAGACTGGAACGACAATGGCCCAGACGCTCCAAACCAACAATATGGCATAGACAAAAAGCGTCGAGAGAGTTAGGAGATATTGTCTTTCTGGCGGGATCCTAGGTTGTATTTTTAGATATACGAATACACAGACAAACAGTGTTGCCAACAAAATAATTGGATGCGTGATGTTGTAAAGAACCCTCTTTGGTATTAGCCCAATGCCATCTTCAAGAACGGGGTTTTCAACCACGGGCGTAAACATTCCCGTAGCCTGAATGAAACCAGCCTTTTTCATCCATGGGTTCAGCATGACGCGGGCGAGGAACAAGCCAAGAAGTACGGCAACCATGGAACAAATTGAAATTATGGCATGGTGTTTTCTCTGCACATTACCTCCAACTTGCGCTGGCTAACGACAAGGCTCACCCGTTTTACCCGTCGTAAGCGGACCGCGCAGCGGGCCGCAGGGTAAAATCGGGTGCAGCGATTTGTTAGCTGGCCACGCCCGGTACGATTCGAGAAACCGAAATTTTCTTTTCAACAAATTCCTGTGGTACATCCATATTCCCTTGATCAACGACTTTATATCCCGATTTTTCCGAACCAACCAACTCTACCCATTTAAAAAATTTTGTATCGCCACTTTTGCCCGCCACGAGTACCCCCAAAACGGACGGTCCACGCAAGACACATCCATATGCAAGCAGAATGGTGAGCTTCTCGTCTTGCGTCTTCGCGGCAGAAATATCACCCGCTAAGTATTCGAGAGCCTCCTTCCCGGCCTGGGTTGGATCGTGGTGACGCCATTGCATGGCGATTGATTCATAAGGTCGAGGGTCTATCCATTTTGCCGTGTCATAGAGCAGTTTTAAGCCTCCATTCCTGAAGACAACTGTCAAAACTAATACCCCTGCAACTAAAATACTTAACCCGAGCACCTTGCTACGCTCCATCATTAGAATGGAGACAACCACCACAGCCGCAGCTGCACCAATTAGAAATAACGCGCTTATGGCGACAAAAATTTCTCCACCATGAGCAAACACTGGTGCCGGCGCCCATGTACTCAAAAGAATTAAGAGTGCCAAGCCCTTGAATCTATTCATATCCCTACCAGCTAACGTACTAAGCTCAGCCGTTTCACCCTGTGGTTTGCGAAGCAAACCACAGGGTGAAATCGGCTGCAGCGCTTTGTTGGGCCGCGACACCGCTAGCAGTTGATTCTGAATTGCCAATCCCCCACTCTCACCATAAATGACACGGTCCATATTAACCACACGAAGATTAATAAACAGGTCTTAAAATGGATTCGAGGTTGAGGGCGCTCAATATTTTCGTTTAGCGGTACGCGACTGTATAGACAGGAGCTTAGAAATGAGATGGCAAGCGAAACTACAACTGACAACAATCGCGCCAGGTACACTGCACCTGCTGTTAAGCCAACTATTTTTTCTAAGAGCAGTGCTGTAATCGGTGAAACAAAAAGGGATAAGGCAAAAAACACAATCCCTGATCCCAGATGCGAACTGATTTGATCATCCGTCTGGCTCCAGAATTTCGAGCGACAGATTAAGTCCAAAAGCAACATTGAAAAAAAGCCAATCAGGCAGGAATCGATAAATCCGAGAACTTTTACAGCGTTCATGCTGGCTACCGAGAGATCGCCATACCGTCCCTGGTTATAGATGAACGTTGGTAGATAAAAACCGGCCGACAATAGTCCAGCTATCATCGGTAAAGTCAACAAAGATCTGACGCCATATATTTTCATCAAAATGTCCTGCTCATGCGGCCCAACGAACAAGCTAAGCCGCGTTTTCCGCACGGATGTGATTCACTGTTTTAAACCGAGCGTTCGCCGCGGGAAACGTCGGCTTCAGCGATTTGTTATGCGCCAAACTCACGACGGTCATTGACGAAAACCTCGCCAAACTATCACGTAACCTTTTCCGGAAACGGTTGTCGGAACCACAGTAATAATGACACCGCCAGGATATTGAAGATCGAGTTTTATTATGCCTGATTCCTTGTCAACGGATGCATATTCAAGACTATCTGGTTCAATAAAATTTCTGATCCACGTAGGAATTGCTTCCTTTTTTACCGTTCCGTAATCAGGTGGAAGGCCAACTCCTTGGGTGTCGGTCACCTGCTGCCATTTAACTCGATCCTGTTTTATAATGTCTTGCGCCCACTTAACTAAGTCCGCCTCGATTGGACGGACCCGCCTCTTAACCAAGCTCACGACTCTCATATCCTCTGCGGCATGCCTGGACGGAGCTGATTGAATCCAAATCGCCCCGTAGAACGCTATCAACAATAACACCGCGGAACCTACAAACAGTGTCCAGTTCCGCCGGTGCCTAATCAGAGAATCAGAGATCGAAGAAATGTTCATCGGTTACCTTGGCGTATAACGACCAAGCTCACGCGCGCGACGGCTTCTTTCGTTCAAATAACAAAAATTCATTTTGCTGCACTCGCGTCGCGTGCAGCGCCTTGTTAGGTGCCCAGTCACGCCACAAACCTTTTGATGACTTCTTTTTTTGACGCCTTCGCGGGCCAGAACACGACACGGTAATGATCCTTACCTTTCAAACCTGCTTCATCGATCGTGGTTAATCCGCCATAAAAAATTCGCGCCCTATAATCCCCTGGCTTTAACTTTAAACCGTCAGAACTGGTGGTCGATTGAAGATCGAGGTTTCCTTTTGACAATCGGAGGCTGCACTCCGCGATGTGATCCCACTCTCCATCGTTCGAGATCGGAGCACTTTCCGTTACTTCGACCTCAATAGGGACAATTCCTTCTCGTCCTGTTTGGATGATAAATTCCGCTGAACAACAAGCGAGGCGATCTTCACTGAGGCTGGCGAACTCGTTGTCGCCAACTACGGTCGCAGGGTCCGCGTCCTTGTCACGAAACGCAATTTGCTGATGATCTGCGTCCAACTTGAACTTCTCTTTTCTCTTCATATCGGTTACCTAGGCACCTAACGAACAAGCTAACCGGCGTTACCGCCAGGCTGTGATTCCTTTCTCAGAAGCGTAGCGACTGCCGCGGCAACGTCCGGTTCAGCGATTTGTTGGGCTGCCCTTTTACAAAAGAGTAGAAAGAGAAAATCAAGATAATCAATGCCGCAAGATTTAAAACAATACCGATCGTTTCCTTTCGCTTATCTGCCTTCTGTGTAGTACTAAAAAATACAAAACCGATCATTAGGCCGATAAATGAACAAACAAGGACCGCGATAAATAATAAGGCCGACAGCGCGGCGGATAGCGCTTTTAATGGGGAATAATAAGATGTGGCGATACTGCCGATTACGAGTGCTAAGTTGCAACAACCTAAAATCAAAGAGATGGATTCAGAAGTAGGCCCACCTGGGTCAATATTCTTCTCTGGCATTGTCTATTCCTTTTGTGGGTTCGGAAAGGGATCAAGCCATCGCTTAAAACCAAGCGCAGCAGCCCAACGACGAAGCTAAGCCGCGTTTCCCGCACGGCTGTGATTTCTTATTTTAAACCGCAGCGCTTGCCGCGGGAAACGTCGGCTTCAGCGATTTGTTAGCCGGCGCGCTGCTTCTTTGGGTGGGCCAGATACGAAATGAAAAACACACCCAGCAATTGGAGCTGCACACGCACGACACCGACCCATGTTTGAAACTGAAAAATTGCCGCCACAATGACAAGGATTCGGGGTTTCAAATTTTGTGGCAATTATTTTAAGACGCGAAGTAACTTCGCTTAGCGGTAAACCTGACTTAAATTCGGTTCGTAATCCGTCCACTTCATTCACCATGTCTTCGATATCGACGGGATTCTTGAGCCAAAAGCCATCGTGCGCTTCGCTGCAGTTTGAACACGCGGTCTTCCATTCGGTATCCATACCGACTGGCTGTATTGTGTAGGCATAATTGCCTGCCGAACCACAGGACTCACAAATCACCGGTAATCCCAATTGAGGTGATCTCAGTTTATTTTCGATTCCCATTTAAAATACCTCAGCCGGCTAACGAACAAGCTAACCGGCGTTACCCGTCTTGCCGGCGCAGCCGGCAGGGTAACGTCCGGTTCAGCGCTTTGTTAGGCGCCGCTCGACTATCTTTTGATCGGCGCAAACTCGGAACCCGTGAAAATAAAATCATGATTCTCTATACCTTCCTTTGAATCTTGGGAGTAATCACAAACTCCTTTATCAACAGTCACCCGCAGATCGGCTTGGCCATCATTATTGACATCGACTTTGCTCCATGACCGAAATCCTTTCTGCGGATATTTCGAGCTACACGTATCATCGCTCTCTAGGCTGACGAGCCTCTTTCTCTTCAGCCCGTCAGACGAAAATTGAAGCGCGTCAATATGCGTTACCAGATATCCCTGGCCCATGCCCCCTGATGTGCAAACCACGTGGTCCAGGTGTTCAGCTTGATCAAAAATAAGAACGTCCCTACAATATTCCGGCATTCTTAAAACTTGTTCCCACTCCTTACCGTCGTTTCTTAGAACAAGCATCCACCGAGTTTTTTCTCTGAGCGCTGCATTGGCAAGGACAATGGCTTCCCATTGCTTATTCTGGAGAAAATGCCCGTACACAATTTTCCTGACATTGCATGCGCCATCTCTTGATGGCTCGCCACCCATTTCTGGGCAAACAAGTGCGGAGATATCGCTTGGGGATATCGAAGGTTCTGCATTGGTTACTGCTTGTAAAAAAAGAAGGCCTGCGAAACCAAGGCCCGAAACCATTAGCCTTCTCAACAGTACCCCTCCTTAGTGGCGCCTAACGTTTGAGCTAACCGGCGTTACCGCCAGGCTGTGATTCCTTTCTCAGAAGCGTAGCGTCTGACGCGGTAACGTCCGGTTCAGCGATTTGTTGGGCCGCACGACCGTGCGAACCATTCTTTCTCGAATAAACCTGCGTGTGCTGTTCTCCTGATCAGGGCTCGTGCTGAGATCGGGCATAGTCGACATAGTAAGAGATGAAGATTGCAAGAAATGAAATCCCGGAAATAAAGCCAAGCCACACCCATCCTGTTACGAGACCAAATCCGAAGCCCATTATTGACGTGCCAATAAGGACGCGGCTGGCGCGACTCATCCGCACCTTTGGACGGTCGCCTCGCCAACCAAAAACAAGAAACTTGCCCAGAAATCCCGGTCGTGGATCCTGATGACTAAAAACGATCCCCAAACCGAAAACGGCTGTTAAAACGGCGATGATTACGAACACTAACTTAACGAACATGATTCACCTGCGGTCCAACGTTTGAGTTCAGCGGCGTTTGCCGCAACATATACTTGAAAAGTTGCACCGAGCCCTCGGCGCGGCAAACGTCCGCTGCAACGAATTGTTATACGGCGCCTGTCACGGGCACACTTAGTATTTGGCTCCAATATAGGGGTTCTTTTGCCTCGAGAGGCTGGAAACCCAATCGAAATCTAATTAGGTCCTCAGAATATGCCGAATCCAACTTAAGATGGATTGGTCCATGCTGCACGTCACCAGGTTCAAACGGCATCCTAAACTCTCGATCAACCTTCGTCTGCGGCGGAATGAATGGGACAATCTGGATCCGATCGCTGTCGACACGCCAACACTTGTAAAAACTACCGGTCATGATTCGATGCCAGATCGTGGGCCCTTGGTAGTGCATCTTGTACCGCAATTTGGCTATGCCGTCTCGGCGAAGAACCGCGTTCGCCCCCGTTTCATCTTCGAGCTCTAAGATTATCGATGCATTCTCAGGCATTCGTTCCCCCGCGCCGTATAACGTACCAAGCTCAGCCGCGCGACCGCGAGCTGTCGTTGAAAATCACAGCGAGCCACAGAACGCGTCGGCTGCAGCGCTTTGTTAGGCGCTCCTTTTGTTGGCTTCCCATGTATTTCGAACTGTCTGATAAAAAGTGTTCGCTTCTTCTTTTGAAGGGAATGCTCGCGATGGGATGAAAAATGCCGAATTCTTTTGGGTATAGATTAACACCAAGTTAAACCTACGACAAATTCGATATATCGAGGACCAACGATGTTCGAAGTGGCCAGTCTGGCTGTTGTCGATCAACGAGGTCTCAGTAATTTCGAGATTATGTTCTGTAAACGCAACCTTATCTTTTCGGATAAGCGGACTCAGAGTGTTGACAATAACGGAGACCAAAAAAACGAAACCATAAAAAATCATCCCGTAAAAAACGGCTTCGACGATTACTAGAGATACTGGCTTGTGTTGAGAAATAGAACTCCTCATCTGTAAGAATAAAACAATCGCCGTCATAGTCGTTAACACACGGCTTCGCAGTTGAAAGTCAAATGAAAAACCGAACAAGTCGGTTACGTTGTTTTTATATTTAATCACGAATTCTCCCTAAAATTACAGCGCCTAACAGATATTAGACGTCCTTCCGGCCGTCTTTAATTTCTTCAAGTCTACCGTCTTTCTTGATTGTCGAGACAGAAAATCGTTGATAGACAGGCATGTCCAATTTCGCGTCGCGAAATAGCGGCGAAGCGGCCGGAATTAATTACGGCAATGGGCCGTCGGCCATATCACGTTTTCTATACTGTGCCTTCCCTCTCTCGCAACCCCTCCTGCTTGACGCAAGGAGGTTTTATGTCGGAGCCGTCACGCTTAAATGTTGTTCTTCCGAGTGACCCCAAACGCATCTCGGAACGCGCTCGCGAACTGTTTCGGGTTCGTCATTATTCTTATCGAACCGAGCAAACGTATCTTTTCTGGATGAAACGGTTCGTCGCGTTTAACGGAAATCAATCTCCCAACCGCATCGACATCGCGAAAATTGGCGTGTTCCTGACTCACTTGGCGGTGAAGGAGAATGTGTCGGCCAGCACGCAGAATCAAGCGCTCAACGCGTTGGTATTTCTCTATCGAGAGGTGCTGGGACGAAATCTGAATTCCATTGCGCTGATTCGCGCTCGGCCGCGACATATTTTGCCGTCGGTATTATCCCCCTCCGAAGTTCGCCGGTTGATTGACGCGACCCGCCCCAACCATCGATTAAAGGTCGAATTGCTTTATGGGACCGGGATGCGCCTTATGGAATGTTTGCGCCTTCGTGTAAAAGATGTGGATTTCGAACGGAGCTTAATTCATCTTCGCGATGGGAAAGCCATGAAAGATCGCGTCGTGCCTCTGCCCCTGCGCCTTATCGAGACGCTGCGGGTCCACTTTGACCGCTTGAGGCGACTTCATGCGCAAGACGTGCGCACCGGACACGGCGCTGTTTTTATGCCCGACGCCCTGTCAAAAAAGCTTCCACAGGCGGCCAAGGAATTTCCATGGCAGTACGTTTTTCCAAGCGAACGGATCTCGCGAGATCCTCGCAGCGGACAAATGGGGCGCCACCATCTGGACGAAACCGTTCTTCAAAAAGAGGTTCGAAACGCCACGCGGTTGGCGGGCCTCGAAAAGCGCGTGACCGTGCATACTCTCCGCCACTCCTTCGCCACGCATCTGCTTGAATCCGGCTCCGACATCCGGACGGTTCAAGAGCTGTTGGGACACAAGCACGTTTCAACCACGATGATTTACACGCACGTCCTCAACCGCCCAGGATTAACGGTAAAGAGTCCGTTGGATCGGCTGTAAATTGACTTAGTGAGAGGAGGGAACGGGTGGAGACGAAGGGGGGACGGAAGAAGCGGGAGGCGCTAGACGGGACAGAAGGTGGTCGGCTGAAGCAGCGGAGATTTCTTTTTTCTGGAGTGAAATTTTGATTGCAGGGATGAGCGGCGGACCAATTTCCGCGATGGCGGGCGCGGCCCACTCCGTAAACCCGGGAACGACGCCATCGGCGCGGCCAAAAACGCGGACAACGTGAGGATACGCCGTTGCGGCCAAACGCTCGAGCGCGCTCATTCCCACACGCGATAACCCATGCAGCGCCCGCGATGCCACGCCGACATCCGGATCGCCCAACGCGCGAACCAGGGCCGGGACCGCGCCCAGTCGCGGCGGGTCGCTTTCGGCAAGGAAATACGCCGCCCGATAGCGAAGCGCCACGTCCTTGTTCTGAATGTCCCACGCCAGATCGACGATTTCCGACGACCGTTGATCGATGGCTTGCGCCGCGCGCGCCGCCGCTGCCCGTGGCGATAATCGGTCGCCAAACGCCTCCGTTGGACGACGCAAAAGAACCGACAACATTGGGAGCGCCGCCCGCGCCGAGGGGCCACGCCGTTCAAGGGCGCGCGCCGCCGACTCGCTTCGCTCGTCCCAGGGAATGGAAATCGCCTCAACCAGAACTCCGATCGTTTCCGGAACCGGTGTCCGACCCTTTTCAAGCGACAGCGCCGCCGCGATGCGGGTATCGCGATCGGGGTCGTGTAAGCGATCCTTGAGCGCCTCAACAACCGCCGGCTCAAAGGGCCCGATCTCGCCCAAAATCTCCGCGGCCGCGTGACGCGTGGCAATGGACGAGGAAGTCAAAACAGAGAGAAGCGCGCCCGAGGCGCTCGATCCGGATCGGCGCAAAATTTCCGCGTAAACACTTTGGAGAGTGAGATCCGGATCGCTTAACCCCCGCGCCACGCGCGCGAGGGCCTCCCCGCCGATTTCCATCAGCGCCACCGCCCCTTCCCGCCGCAGCCGCGCATCCGGCGCCCGCAGCGAGGCGATGGCAATTTCCACCACCCGCTCGTCGGTCTCCCCCATCTTTCGAAGGGCGTACAACGCCAACCGCGAGCGGCGTGGGTCGGCGCCGCGGCAAACCGTCAACAGCGCCTCCACGGTTTCCGTCCGTTCCGGCCCCGCCAACCCTCTCATCCGGAGATAAGAAAGGTTTCGCACCGTGTCATCCTCCGACACCAAACGCTCCGCCAAGGGGACCGACGTTTCTTTCCATTTCAGAAAGAGAAGAGGAAGGAAAAGAAGAACAAAGAGAAAAACGCCCCAACGGGGTCGGGAAGTGGCGGGCGGCGTCACAAACGGTCCGTCATCGCCGCTGGGTGAGCGCCCGCAGCAAAAATTCACTCAGGTGGAGCACTTCAATATCCGATCTGACGGACCGGAGCCCGAACGCCACTTGGAGGAGGCAGGAAGCGCTGGAGGTCACCACCACCTTGGCGCCGGTGCTGACGAGGCTCCGCACTTTGGCGCTCAACACCTCTTGAGATAGCTCGGGATGGGTGAGGCTGTACGTGCCTCCGCCGCCGCAGCATTGATCGGCATCCGGCACCGTCACCATTTTTAAGTTCGGAATCGAGCTCAGCAGTTCGCGCGGGGGGTTCACCAACCGCTGCGCGTACTGCGCTTTGCACGGATCGTGGTACGCCACGACCGGCCCTTCCCAACGGGCCAACCGCAGATGATCTTTGAGGCCCCGCTGAAGCAGGAAGACCGACAGCTCCCGCACCTTCTGACTCAGATCGTGGGCCCGCTTCAACCACATCGCGTCCTGTTGCAGCAACCGCGGGTACTCTTTCATGTGCGCCGCGCAGGACGAATCATCGATCACAATGCTTTCAAAGTGGCCGCGCTCCAACGCCTCGATGTTCTGCCGCGCGAAGGCCAGCGTGCGTTCAGCAACCCCCAGACTTTCAGCGGGCAACCCGCAGCAAAAACCGTCCGGCAAAATAAAATCGACTTTCAGCCGACGGAGGAGATCAAACGTGGCCAGCCCAATGGACGGCCGGATGTACTGAGAGCCGCAAACAGGGAAAAAAGCAATCTTGGCTCCCGTTGAAAGTCCGGCCGCCGAGACCGGCTCGTTTTTTTTGCGGGCGCGTTGTTGCGCCAGCGCGGCTTTGTGGCCGTGCTGAGCGCGGATCCGCTCTTGAAAAGGGCGCGTCACCGATTCATCAAGCAAAAACTTGGTGGGCGCCGTTGCCAACAAATTCTCTCCGGCATGCAACGCGGGGGCAAATCGTTTTAACACCCCGGTTTTCCTTAGAAGCCACGCAATCCCCAGCCGTTTTCCCAAAAAGGCCCCGCGGAGTGCCCACGTCAACCGCTTCGGATACGGCAACAACTGGCGCAAGAGAAAATCGATCGCGGGAGCGACCGGGCGCAGCGTGTTCCGGTACGCGCGCGCCAGGGTCATCAAATGGGCCGTCGGCACCTCGGAAAAACAGACGGAGGTGCACTCCCCGCACAACAAACAACTGTCGATGCTTTCTTCCACCTCCGCGATGGTCGCTTTTCCTTCGACCACCGCACGAAACGCCTGGTTGCGGCCGCGCGGAGAATGAAGCTCGTTTCCGGTCGCGAGATACGTGGGACAAAACGAGGTGCAGAAGCCGCAGCGGTTGCAGGCGGCCGCGATCTCTTCGAACTTCTTCAGGGCTTTCTTGGGATCGTCACTCATAACCAAAATTTGTCGCGAATGTTTTTCGGCACATCGCCGCTGCCTTCCACCCCTCCCATTTGCTCCCCCTTGGGATGGGAGGTGATGTCGGCCGCTGTGAGCATGGTCATTCGCTGCGACAACACGCTATCAGGGTCGAACGCTTTTTTGATCTTGCGGTGAATGTCCCGAAAAAGAAACGGCTTGGTGTCGGCGCCGCGCAGCTCGGGCGCGGGCATGGAGAAGAGACGAAAGGTAACGTCCACAATAAGACCCAACGTGCCCCACGATCCCACCAAGAGCCTGGCGGCATCGTATCCCGCCACGTTCTTCATGGTCTTGGCACCGAACTCCACCATTTCCCCGGTGGGCAAGAGCACCCGCATAGCCAAAATCATGTCGCGCACGGGCGGCACGGCGCTGGCGCGCGTGGCCACCACGCCGCCGACGGTTCCGCCGCCGTGCACCCACAAATACCGTTTCTCTTTCTCCACAGCGGTCCGCACCGCCGCCAGAGAGGCGCCCGCTTCCACGGTCACCGTTAGGTTGCCCGGATCAATCTCAAGGATCCGATTTATCTTTTTGGTGGAGACCACAAACGACTCCCGCACCCGGTACCGGCTGCCGCTTCCCTGAATTCCAAAAAAGGATTTCCGCCGAGCGAGATGACGCACCGCCGGCAACAGCGCCTCAACCGAAACCGGAGTGATGAGGCCGTCAGGGGCCTCGATGTCGCCATCGAGGTCTTTGTCCACCACGGCCGCGGGTTTGCTCACCAACGGAATGAGCTTGTCTGGGTTGCATTGGTTCTCCGGATCGAACGCCATTTTGATCCGCCGGAACAACGCCAGCGTTTCCCGGGAGAAAAGCCACTTCATGGCTTCGCGTTTGTCGATGCCGATGCCGTGCTCGCCGGAAATGGTTCCGCCCAAATCCACGCACGCCTTGAGCATTTGATAGCCGGCTTCTTTCACGATGCGTGTCTGCTCGACGTCGCGTTCGTCAAAAATAATTTGGGGATGCAAATTCCCATCGCCCGCATGGAACAAGAGCGCCACCCGCAGCCCCGCGTCCTCCGCGATTTTTTTGATGCGCCGGAGCGCCTCCGGCAACCGCGTTCGCGGCACCGCTCCGTCTTCCACCAGAACATTGGGCGCGAGCCGAGCCATGGCGGCGTAGGCGCCACGCCGGCCTTCCCAGAGCTTGGCGCGTTCCGCTTCGTCTTTAGCGAACCGGTAATCCCGGCTTTTGTTTTTCTGGCAGAACTCGTTGATCTGCTGAGCCTGACGATCCAAGTCCGCGGCCATATCCCCGTCAATTTCAATCAAAAGCACGGCGGCGGCGTCCAGCGGATACCCGGCGTGGGAAAACGCCTCCACCGCGGCAACGGTGGTTTTGTCCATGGCTTCGAGCGTGGCCGGCAAAAGGCCCGCGCCAATAATGTCGGTCACGGACTGAATCGCGTCTTCGATGGAAGAAAAGCTCACCAGCATCGTCCGGATAAATTTGGGCTTCGGCAAAAGCTTTAACCGAACGCGGGTCACGATGCCGAGGGTTCCCTCCGAGCCGACAAAAAGCCCGGTCAGGTCGTAGCCGGGTTCGTCCACACCGGTTTGGAGAACTTGGCCGTCAGGAAGAACAATTTCCAAGCCCTGCACAAACTGGGAGGTGACACCGTACTTAAGGCAATGCGGCCCGCCGGCGTTGGTCGCCACATTGCCTCCGATGGTGCAGGCCTTCTGACTGCCGGGATCGGGCGGATAGAAAAGGTTGTCACCCGCGATCGCGTTTTGCAGCCGAAGGTTGATCACCCCCGGTTCCACCACCACTTCGCGGCGCGCTGCGTTGATCGCGGAAATACGGGTCAGTTTGGCCAGAGCAATGACCACCGCGCTGTGAAGCGGAACGGGCCCCCCGCACAAGCTGGTCGCCGCGCCCCGCGCGACGAACGGTTTTTTGTACCGAGCAAGAATGCGCACAATGCCCGCCACCTGTTCCGGTGTTTGCGGAATGACCACAGCGGACGGGATCGCCCGATCCAACGCCGAATCAAACGAATAAAAAAACCGCTCCCCGGGCTCGGTCAGAACGTTTTTCTCTCCGACCAGAGCAACCAGCTCGGCAATCCAAGGCAACGACGGCGATGATGTGGGTTTGGACATGAATTTTTGGGAGCGGCGCGCGCTGCTCTAATTATATGCGGTGACCGCCCTGGGGTCGATTCTATTGTTGAAGAATGTTTTCCTCCCCCTTTAGGGGGGAGGGTAGGGAGGGGGTTCCCCCGGCCTTATCACCCTCCCCTAACCCCTCCCCTTCAGGGAGGGGAATTCAAAAAAGTAGGGCTCCCTTTTTGGGGGAGCCCCACTTTGAAAAACCGACCATCGCCCCGGGGGGCTTAAGCCGGGATTTACTTGTTGGAATATTTGGTCTTGGCTTCAAGCACCGCTTGCGCCGCTGCAAGGCGGGCGATCGGCACACGGAAGGGGCTGGCCGATACATAGCTGAACCCGGAGCGGTGACAGAACTTCACCGATTCCGGATCCCCGCCGTGCTCGCCGCAGATCCCGATCTTCAAGTCTTTCTTCACTTTGCGTCCCAATCCCACCGCCTGGTTGATGAGTTTCCCCACGCCGGCCTGATCCAAGGTCTGGAACGGATCGTCCTTGAAGATTTTTTTCTCCATGTAGACCTTGATGAACTTGGCGGCGTCGTCGCGCGAAAAGCCCAAGGTCATCTGCGTCAGATCGTTGGTTCCGAAGGAAAAGAACTCCGCGGTCTGGGCGATTTCGTCCGCGACCACCGCGGCGCGTGGAACTTCGATCATGGTTCCCACGGTGTAGGCCACTTTGGCGCCGTTTTCTTTGAAGACTTCTTGCGCCACACGATCAATGATGGCTTTCTGATCCTTGAGCTCCGAAGCGAAGCCCACGAGCGGCACCATGATTTCCGGCAAGGACTTGATCTTTTCCTTGGCCAACTCCACGGCCGCGGTCAGGATCGCGCGCGCTTGCATCTCGGTGATTTCCGGATAGGTGATACCCAGTCGGCACCCGCGATGACCGAGCATGGGGTTGAACTCATGCAACTCCCGTGACTTGGCCCAGATCTTATCGGCCGAGATCCCAATCTTGTGGGAGAGCTCTTTCGATTCCTCTTCGGTCTTCGGCAAGAACTCGTGGAGCGGGGGATCGATCAACCGAATGGTTACGGGATAGCCCTTCATTTCCCGGAAGAGACCTTTGAAGTCGTCTTTCTGGAAGTGGAAGAGCTTGTTCAAGGCGGTGCGGCGCGCCTCGAGCGTGTCGGCCACAATCATTTCCTGCATGATGGGGAGCCGTTCTTCCGCGAAGAACATGTGCTCGGTGCGGCAAAGGCCGATGCCCTGCGCCCCGAACTTCATGGCTTGAATCGCGTCGCGCGGAATGTCGGCGTTGGCGCGAACCTTGATTTGCCGGAAGGAGTCGGCCCAACTCATGAAGGTTTCGAAATCGCCCGACATCTGGGGCTCTTTCAAGGCCACTTGGCCTTCGATCACGCGGCCCGTCGATCCATCGATGGTAAGCCAATCGTTCTCGCGAATGGTGGTGCCGTTGTATTGGAAGATTTTGCTGTCCTCGTCCACTTTGATGGATTCGCAACCGGACACGCAGGGTTTCCCCATGCCGCGGGCCACAACGGCCGCGTGAGAGGTCATGCCGCCGCGTGCGGTCAAAATGCCGCGGGCCGCGTCCATGCCATGAATGTCGTTCGGGTTGGTTTCCATACGAACCAGAATGACCGGTTCGGAGCCGCCGCGTTCCGCGGCGTCATCGGCGGTAAAAACCGCCCGGCCGGTGGCCGAGCCCGGCGAGGCCGGAAGGCCGGTCGTGATGACCTTCACCTTGGCGCCCGGGTCGATGATGGGATGAAGCAGCTGGTTGATCTGATCTGGCTCAACGCGCATCAAGGCTTCCTCTTTGGTGATGAGCTTCTCTTTCACCATGTCGACCGCGATCTTAATGGCGGCCTGCGCGGTGCGCTTGCCGTTGCGGGTCTGAAGCATGTAGAGCTTGTTCTTTTCGACGGTAAACTCGAAGTCCTGCACGTCGCGGTAGTGTTTCTCCAGCTTGGAGGTGATGTCTTTCAGCTGGGCGAACACTTTCGGCATGTCCTTCTGAAGTTCCGCGATGGGCTTGGGGGTCCGGATGCCGGCCACCACGTCTTCGCCCTGCGCGTTCGTCAGGTATTCGCCGTAGAATTCTTTGAGGCCGGTCGACGGGTTGCGAGTGAACCCCACGCCCGTTCCGGAGTCGTCTCCCATGTTGCCGAACACCATGGCTTGCACGTTGACGGCGGTGCCGATGTCTTCGGAGATTTTGTTGAGGCGCCGGTAGGTCACGGCGCGATCGTTCATCCAAGAGCGAAACACCGCGTCACGCGCGGCGGTCAACTGATCCCACGGTTCCTGTGGGAAATCGTGGCCCGCGTTCTGGCGAAAGAGCGCTTTGTAGCGACGCACCACTTCTTTCAAATCGTCGGCATTGAGGTCGGTGTCGAGCTGCACGCCTTTGTGGCGCTTCACGCCCGCCAATTCGTGCTCGAATTTCTCTTTGGAGACCTCAAACACCACATCGCTGCACATCTGGATGAAGCGCCGGTAGGCGTCCCACGCAAAGCGCTCGTTCCCCGTTTTTTTCGCAACGACCTGAACCACCTCGTCGTTCATTCCGAGGTTCAAAATCGTGTCCATCATCCCGGGCATGGAGAACTTGGCTCCCGAGCGGACCGACACCAAAAGAGGGTTTTCTTTGTCGCCGAATTTCTTGCCGGAGGTCTTCTCCAACTGGATCATGGCGGTTTTCATCTGCGCCTCGAAATCCTTGGGAAGCTTTTTGCCGTTGGCGTAGTAATAACGGCACATTTCCGTGGTGATGGTGAAGCCCGGGGGCACCGGAACGCCGGAGGAAGACATCTCCGCCAATCCCGCGCCTTTTCCACCGAGCAAATCTTTGAGTTTTCCGCTGCCGTCGGCTTTGCCGCCGCCGAATGAATAGATGTACTTCTGCTTCTTGGCCATGGTGTGTTCTCTCCTTAATACAGTGAAGAATGATGGGAACCAAACCGCGGGGAACCGCTGTGTGGGAGGCTGTTGAAAAAGGTCCCCGCGCGGCAACGGTTGTTGTCGCGCGGGGACCGAACAGCTGAGTCGAAGGAATCCTACTTAATTTCGGTGGGAGTTATTTCTTTTTCGGAGCCGCCGGAGCCGGCGCTTCGGGAGCGGATCCGTCCTGCCGTTGCTCGGCGATATCGTTCAGGCGTTTCTCCAACTGATCGTTGGGAAGGCTGCCGGTGGTGTCGGTCCCCAAGTCCAGATCGGAATACCGGGCCGGAGTCGCGGTCCGCGGCTGTTCCGCCAAACGGGCCAGAAGCGCCAGTCCCAAGAGAACCACGATCAAACCGATGAAGGCCGCCCAGGCCCGAACCGGTCGTGCGTCGCGGACAATCACAACGCCCTGAATCGTCACAACAAGAGCCCAGAGATTCACGGCCACAGCGATCCACGGGCCGACTTTGGGAATCTGACCCACAATCGCGGTCACGGGCGAGAAAGCCGATACCAAGGCCGAGATGCGGTACATGGCCCGATAGTTCTCGGCGGTGCCGGTGACGGCGCCGTCCACGAACATCCACAGGAAGAAGGCCCCGATGAAGCTGAAAACAAAGGCCAACACAGGCACGAGAACCAGAACCGCGACAATGGCCCATACTTTCGGAATGGGGGCCAGCGCCGCCGCGGGTTGCATCGAGGTCACAATCGCCGCGATGATCCCGTTGACGATTCCCATCACCACCACAAACATCATGTACGGCTTCAATGTGGGGGATGCGTTTTGCTGCTTGATTTCATTCAGGGCGCTCCACGGACGCACCCAGGCCGACATGAACGTTCCAACAAGACTAGTCATTGACGTCTCCTTCGATACAACGTTTTTACTTAGGCTTTCTTTTGCATAAACGTATGAATGCCGCACTCCTTCTTTTCCAACCCCGCCCAGCGTCCGCTCCGCTCGTCTTGTCCCGCGAGCGGCGGCACGGTGCACGGTTCGCACCCGATGCTGGTGTAGCCCTTCTCCCACAAGGGGTGGAACGGAAGGTCGTGCTGCTTCATGTACGCGTAAATTTCCTTGGAGGTCCAATTCGCCAGCGGATGGACTTTTATCAAACCCGCACCGGCCTCCTCAATGATGTGGATGTTTCTCCGGTTCTTGGTTTGGTTCCGCCGGAGACCCGCGATCCAGCAGCGCAATCCCGCGAGGGACCGCTGCATCAAATCCACCTTGGCGTCGTCGCAGCATTCCCCGGTGATATCCCGGCGCTCGGCCAGGTTCTTCTTGGTTTGTTCGATTTGTTGTGGGGTGGCGCGAAACACGCGGACGTTTAAGTTCCACCGCGCCCGCAGGTCCTCCATGAACCGGTGTGTCTCCTTAAAGAGAAAACCGGTGTCGAGAAAGAGGATCGGAAGATCGGGTTTGATTTGAATCGCCATGTGAATGAGAGCAGCGCTTTCCCCCCCAAACGAAGAGGAGAGCCCCGCCTCGGACGAATAGGTCTCAATCGCCCACCGCAGGATGTCCTGAGGTTGAGCGGTCTCAAATTTTTGGTTGAGCGATGGGATGTTGAGTTGAGTTGTCATGGTTCTCCGTCGTCATCCCGGCACGTCGTTGGCCGGGATCGTGTTACCCAAACGAAATCTGTCCTCTAAGTTCCGCGATCCCGGCTAGAAGCATGCCGGGATGACGGCTTTTCTGAGTGCGGCTATGCCGCCCCCGTCGCGGCCTTTGCCGCCTTGGTCACGGTTTCCCGTCGGTCCAAGAGCGGCTCCAAAAGCGAATCCGGCACATTCAGCGACCCCATGCCGACCCCGATGCGGATGTGGGGTTTGTTTTCTCCATGAAAATCCGAACCGCCGGTTTGAAGAAAGCCGTATTTGTCGGCCATTCGGCAGAAAAACGCGGTCTGCTCCGGCGAATACGTGGGATAAATGGCTTCGATGCCGTCCAGTCCCCACGTGCGCCACTCTTTGAGCGAGGCCTCCAACACCTCCGGCGGACGCTTGAGCAACCCCGGATGCGCCACCGAGGTCACCGCCCCGGCGGCGTGCAACAAATCGATGGCCTCCCGAAGGGGCAGCTCGTCTTTCGGAAAGTAGGCTTGCCCACCGGGAATCAAATACCGGTCAAAGGCGTCCTGCATGGTTTTCACCACGCCTTTTTCCACGAGCAAGCGGGCGATGTGCGGCCGTCCCACGGTCCCCGTTCCCGCCACACGGTAGACCTCCTCTTCCGTTACCGTGATGCCCAGTTTTTGCAATTGAGTGACGATGCGGGTGTTCCGGCTGCGGCGGCCGTCGCGCAAATAAATGAGACGCGACTCCAATTGCTGCTGCGGTCCGTCCAAAAAGTACCCGAGAAGATGCACGGTCTGATCGTTCTCCCGCGTGCTGAGTTCAATGCCCGGAATGGCCATGGCGTTGTGCTCAATTCCCCACGCCACAATGGCGTCCCGACGGGTGGCGGTGTCGTGATCGGTGATCGCGAAAGCTTTGAGTCCCATGGTCCGACAGGTTTCCAGCACCTTGTCCCAGGCCCAAGTTCCATCGGAGTCGGTGGTGTGCAATTGAAGATCGATCATGGACGGGAGGCCGCGGCCTTGCGAGGAATAAGCCGCCGCTCTTCGAGGTACGCGAGAATCTTGCCCAGACTTTCCGCCACCGTCTCTTTTTCGGAGTTGACGGTGATCTCGGCCGCGACCGGAGGCTCGTACGGATCGGACACCCCGGTGAAATGCTCGATTTGGCCGGCCAAGGCTTTTTTGTACAGCCCTTTCACGTCTCGTTTCTCCAAGGTTTCCAAGGAGCACTCCACATAAATTTCGATGTACCGTCCGATTTGTTGACGATTGAACTCCCGCACCTCGCGGTACGGGGAGATGGCGGCCGATAGCGCCCACACGTCGTTGCGGGTGAGCAATTTGCAGACATAACCGATCCGTTTCACGTTGATGTCGCGGTCCTCTTTGCTGAAACTGAGGCCCTGGCTTAAATTCATCCGCACCTCATCGCCGTCCAAAATTTCGACGCGCAAGCCCCGGTCGCGCAGTTCCGCCGCCAGTTTTTTTGACAACGTGGATTTTCCGGCGCCCGAAAGCCCGGTCAACCACAACGTGTATGCTTTTGATTCAGACACAAATTACTCCCATCGCTGACGTCGTTTCATAGGAAAGAGGCGAGGACACGGGCCGCAAACTGGAGATCCGACATGGAGGCGTCATCCGGCGGTAAAAACCAAGAACACGTCGAATTATAAAACATCACGGCTTGTCTTTGAGTTCGATCTGAGCGCGATCGCGGGCGTTGCGCGCCAACACGTTGTCGCGGTCGTACCGCACCGCCTGGTCCCAGGCGCCGGCGGCTTGTTGAACCTTGCCTTGCGAATAAAGCAGAAGACCCTGGCTGTAGAACGCCCGGCTCTTCTCGATGTCGCGCTCGATCTCGTACACCGGATGATTGGGGACCGCGGGAGCGGCCTGCGTCTGAACCAAGGCCTGTCGCTCCAAGGCGTGGATAGCGCGACCCATGTAATCCGCCGCCTCCTGGTTGTCCGGGTCCATCTCTTTGACCCGTTGCAGGCTTTTGATGGCGTCCAAATATTCCTGCCGTTCAAATTTGAGCTTGGCGATTTTCATCTCGCGGTGGATCGGTTCGTACACCCGTTTGCGGGCGTCTTCAAGATAGGTCTTGGCTTCCACGTCATCGGGCCGGAAACTGAGCACCCGTTGGCAGGATTGCAGGCACGCGCGGAACTCACCTTTGTTAAAGGCCTCTTTGGCCCGCCGCATCTCCAGCACCACGACTTGGCGGGTGCGTTCCTCCGACATCTGCGCCAACGCTTTCTTCTTGTGATCGGCCAGGCGGGTGTTGGTCGGGTCCAGCACCAACGCTTCCGCCAACGACGGCACACTGCGCTCATAATCTCCTTCGAAATAGGAAATGTATCCCTGGGCGGCGTACAGGTCCTGAGGCCGGAGAAACCCTTGGCGTCGGATCACTTGCCGCGCGGCCGCAACTTCGCGTGAGACCTGATCGGCGGCCGGCATCTCGGGTTTGTCCATCATGTCGCGAAGGGCGTCGAGCGTCTGCTGGCCTTTGTTCTGCCAGCGGTTGCTCGCTTCTTGCTCCGCGGCTTTTTTACCGAATTGAACGTGGAAGCCGACCCGGTGGGACGCACCCAAATCGGAGAGGCCGGGCACCGCGTCGTTGTAGCCGAAGGCGTAATCGATGCCCCAGTTGGCAAAGCGGAAACCCACCCCCGCGGTGATTTCGCTTTCGTCCAAGCCGGCCCGAAACGCGAGCAGGTTGTTGACGGCGAACTCGCCGCCCAAATGCCCTTTAAGCGAACGTCCTTTGGTTTGGTTCACGTCGGCAGCGATCATCAAGCGACGCAACGCTTGCAGCCGAAAACCGCCGCGAAGGTCCAATGGATAGCGGTCTTTGGCCGAGCGGAGTTTCACTTCCGGTGCAATCAAATTGTGCGCGGCCACGCCCAACTGCAGGGTGGGAGAAAGGCGCACCATGGTGCCCAGATCGGCGCCCACGCCGATGCCCGTAAAAGTATCGACCTGCTCGCGGACAACTTTCATCGTGACCCCGAGGGAGAGACGGTCGGTGGCGTCAAAACCGTTGGACAACAGGAACGCGCTTTGGTTGACGCTGAAATTTCCCAGCTCGTTGCGGTCCTCATCACGGCGTTGATAGTTGCCCGAATGAAGATTCACGACGCCCACGCCGAACGTGCCCCAATCAATCGTGGGTTGGGCGTAGCTAAAGAAACCCAATCCCGTCTGCTCAAAAAGCTGGCTGTACGCGGTGACAATGTCCCGCCGCTCCACCCGGGCCAACCCGGACGGATTCCAATACGTGGCTCCGGCGTCGTCGGTCACCGCCACGTGCGCTTTTCCCATACCGAGCGAACGCGCGCTGGCGCCAAAATCCAGGAACCCGCCGGCCTGACCGCCGTCCTGGGCCGCGAACCCCAAATCCACGGCGAGGGCAGAAGAACGAAGGACGAAGGACGAAGTGACCAACAAAACAAACCCCATCCCAAAAAACCGCCAGAGAGACATCCTCTCACGTTCCCGCCTTTCCTTCGTCCTTCGTCCTTCGTTCTTCGTCCGTCGTAAAATCATTTCGCCACCGCCATCTTCCACGTCTGCGAGTAGCGCGTCCCCTGGGAATCGGTGGCGTAAATTTTGACGATGTAGCCGCCGTTCCCCACCATTTCACCGGCGCCGTTGCGTCCGTTCCAGACCCAGGTGTTGACCCCGAGACGGGCGGAGTCCGACCCGGCCGACAAATCCGCTTTGCGCACCAGATTTCCCAACAAATCGTAAATGACAATGATGACGTTGCTGTCCGCGCCGAGCATGTAGGTCAATTTGGCGTCGCCGTTTGCGGGACTAAATGGATTGGGATAACTAAACACCCCGGTGATGCCCGGACCCGGCGCGGCCGCGGAGGTGATACGGAACAAACCGAAACGCCGGACAAAGGCGCTCACGATGCGGGACTGAGCCGGATCCTCCGCTTTGGTGCCCTGCCGCGTTCCACCGATGGAGGAACCCGGGCCGCGATCCAAACTGCGCCATCCGTCTTGGAAATATTCCACCCCGAACACGTTGGGCCGGTCCGCCGGCGGGATGTTCGCCACCCGCTCGTTGAAGGCCAGCGTGCCCACCGTCCCGGGCAGAAAATCCGTGATCGCCGTCCCATCGTGCGCCGTGGCCTCTATGCGATAAGGACCGGCGTAGACGTGGCCGTTCAAAAGATGGTCGAGCGTGGTCGGGGCGTTGATCCCCTCGTCGGCCGAGGGTTCGGCCTCAATATCGACGCAGGCCGACACCGGCAGCGCGCCCGCTGGAATGGACACCGACAACCGTCCATCGCGGCCGGCGACGACGGCGCCCTGATCGGATGGAACGCCGGGCAGGATGTCCCAACTTTTTCGCAACGCTTTGCGGTTGGCGTCCAGAAACGCCACGTCCACATGGAGATACCGATTGGGAAGAGCCGCGCTGAACGTCGCGCGGTTTCCGGTGAGCGACACATTGCCGTTCAGCCGCACCGGCTCCGCGTTTTCGTAGGTGTACACCTTGATCGAATCGTCGTTAATCATCAGCGGATCGATCACCACGTTTTCAAAGGCAATCGACAACAAGGTTGGCGCGCCCGTGGTGGTGCAGCCGCGGTCAGGAATGGACGGCGTGAGGACGCCGGTCGACTCCGGAATGTTTCCGTTATCGATCACAAACGGAACCGACACCGACCGTGTGTTGCCCGCCCGGTCCTTGGCCGTGACCGTCAGTTGGTACGACCGGCCATTCTCAAACTCGGGTTCGTTCGAGACCGGGTCCACACGTTGGGTGTCCAAGGCGTAGGAATACAGCGAGCCGCTCCCAGCCGCAAACACCGCCAGCTCCCTGGTTCCGATGGAAAACACCACGGTGTCGAGAGTCGCGTCCGTGACGTTCGAGATCAAATTGGGTTTCAGAAAGAGAACCTGACTGGGAAGAGGGCTGGTGATTTGCACGTCGGGACGGGTGTTGTCCACCACGACGTTCACGGAGGTGCGCGTGGCGACCGTCCCTTTGATGGCCGCGATTTCGAGGATATGGTTGCCGTCCGGCAGTCCGTTGGTGGTGTCCCAGGAGAGAACGTACACATCGGACGTTCCCTCTCGCACCAGCGGCCATGTCTGCCCTTGGTCCAGGGTGGCTTGGAATTGATCCGGCGTGCCTTCAATCAACCGCGCCGCCACCCGCACAACGCCTCGCACGGCGGCGTTGGGTTGCGGTTCAATCACACTGAATTGGGGGCGCGTGCCCGATCCGGCGTTCTGCACCGTGATCGCGTTGGTCCGGAGGACGCCGTTCCCGGCTTTGTCGATCACAAGAACTTGCAGACTGTACGACCCGTCGGGGAGGGCGCTCGTGTCCCACGAGTAGGTCAGATTGGGTCCGTTCACCGAGGTCAAAAGAGTGTCGTTGCTTCCGCTTAAGAGATGCAGCTCAATGCGGGCCACGCCCTGATTGTCGCTGGCCGCCGCCTGCACCACGAACATCCCCGTCACAAGAGCGTCTTTCAGCGGGACGAAAGCCTCCACGCTGGGGGAGGCGTTGTCGACCATGACGGTCACGGTTTGATCACGGCTCACGTTCTTTGAGTCCGTGACGAACGCCCGCAGCGTGTGAGACATCGCGGGCAAGTCTCCGGTTTTCCATGTGTAGGTGTACACGTCTCCATTGGTCCGAGTGGCCGGAACCGGCGTGGCTCCGTCAATCGACAGCGTCACGGTCGGAACCGATTCGTTGTCATGAGCGAGCATCTGGATTTGAACATCCCCGCCCACGCTGCCGTTGTTGGTCGGATTGACGAAAGAAATCGTGGGAGGTTGATCCACCGCGTTCACGGTAAAGGACACGCGCGCCGTGTTGCTCTCCGCCAGGTTGCTGTCACGAACGCGGAAGGTAAATTGATCCGTCCCGCTGAAGGAAGTCGTTGGGGAATAGGTGTACGACGGCCCTCCCCCGGTCAGGCCGCCGTGCGTAGGAAGATCCACCGGCACGTAGGACAACGTGTCTCCATCTGGATCCCGGGCCACGACCGTGAACGTAATCGGGGTGCCCTGCCCGGTGACAACGGCCTTGTCGTCGGCGGTGGGAGGGTTGTTGGCGGCGTTCACTTGGATCGTCACGATGGCCGACGGGCCGGGTCCCTGCGCGTCACTGGCTTGGAAGGAGAAGGAATCGTTGCCCACGTAATTGGGCGCCGGTGTGTACAGAACGGTGGTGATTCCCCCTTGCGTGGCCAAGGAATGCGTGCCGTGCGCCGGCGGTGTTACCACTGTGAAACTCGGTGCATCGCCGTCCCGATCGTTCGCGGTCAAGGTGACGAGCTTCGCCACGTTCTTGAGTGTGACGAGGCTTTGCTCCAACGCCATCGGCAGATGATTGACGTGGCTAACGTTGATTGAAACCGCGGCCACATCGCTATCGAGCCCGTGATTGTCCGTGACACGGAACCGAATCCGATCCGAGCCGGAATACGGAACAAACGCGGTGTAGGTCCAGTTGGCTCCCAAACCGGTCAACGTGCCGTGTGTTGTCGATTCGATGATGGACACGGTCAAGGTGTCTCCCGCATCCGAATCGGTTCCCTGCAGGGTGATCGAAAGAGGCGTTCCATCTACCGCGGACACGGTGTCCGGGAGCGCGGTGGGGGCGTGGTTGGTCACCACGCTCACAACCAGCATCGTGACGACTTCCTTGTTGCTCGTGGCCTTCCCATCGCTGGCCTGGAACGAAAAGCTGTCGAGGCCGGTGTAACCTGGCTGCGGGGTGTAAGTGCGGTTCGCCGTGGTCCCGGGGCTTACCGTTCCGTGCGATGGGAGATCGACGATGGTGTAGGTTAGCGTGTCCCCATCGGCGTCTTGAGCAAGAAGAGTGAGAGGAGTCTGACCGGTCACCAAAGACGTCACGTTAAGCCGAGAGGCCACGGGCGCGTGATTGATGGCGTTCACGGTGAACGACACCGTGGCCGTGTTGCTGTTGGTTTTGCCGTCGTTGGCCAAGTAGGTGAACAAATCTGTCCCGCTGTAGCCGGGGTTCGGGGCGTAGCGTTGGGTTGGACCCGAACCAACGAGCGTTAAATTCCCATGGGTTGGACGGGTTAGCACCGTGTAGGTCAACGCATCGCCATCAACATCCGTGGCGGACGGGACCACATCAACCGTGGCGTCTTGGTTTAAGGTGTACGGGAGAGACGAGGCAATCGGAGCATCGTTCACCGGCAAAACCGTGATCGACACCGTGGCGGGGGCGCTGAACAACGATCCATCGCCCACTTTGAACGTAAAGGAATCCGGCCCGTTGTAATTCGACGCTGGTGTGTACGTGATGAATTGATTGTTTTGCTGGCCCACAGTCCCGTGAGACGGCGAATTCACCACCGAATAAGTGAGCGGATTGCCGTCGAGGTCGAATCCACTCAACGTAATGATGATCGGTGCGTCCTCAAGGGAGGTGATCGTCTGTGCGTCGGCGGTCGGAGGTCGGTTCACGGCGCTCACGGAGAAGATGGTTTGGTCCGATCCCACGTTGCCGGGCACGCCGGCGTTGTCTTGCGCCTGAACCTTCAATACATGGGAACCGGGAGCCGTGATCGGCGCGCTGAGATTAAAAACCAACCCGGACAAAGTTCCGTTCACCACTTGCCCGTCCACCGTGGCCACCACGCTGCCGCTTCGAATTCCATGGAGATCGTCCAACAAGGAGAACTGAATCTGACTCACGGAGGTAAGCCCGCTGGCCCCGTTGGCGGGACTTTGGATGCGAACGCGGGGCGGCGTGTTGTCGATGACAATGGGGCGGCTGGTGGTGGTGGGGGAAAG
>JADMIO011356694.1_pt1 | contig 44371 bp, 32 predicted proteins | sample 8958161 | NCBI WGS metagenome assembly JADMIO01 (sample SAMN16585339, study PRJNA669376) | soil metagenome | isolation source: Crop rotation soil | place: USA: Cullars Rotation, Alabama | collected 2011
CCGCGCCCGCCGCCGACCAGGGCGACAGCACGGTGCCGATCGCGGTGGAGAGCGGACCGCCAGCGCACCTCACCACGCAGCACATCGACGACGCGCTCTCGCCCGTCCGCCCCAAGCTCTCGCGCTGCGTGCACGAGGCACCGGAGCACCCGGCCAGTGCACGCTTGGTGCTGGTCATCGACGGTGAGGGCCAGCTCCAGGAAGTGCGTGCCCTGCCGGAGAGCGTCAAGTCGTGCATCGAGCCGCTCGTACGCGAGGCCAAGTTCCCGGCCACCAAGTACGGCAAGCGCTCGGTGATGAGCTACTCCGTGAGCCGCTAGCCCCGACGCGAGTCGAGCAACGCTGATCCCAGCGACGTGGGGCATCCAGCACCAAAAACAGCTCGCCCCGCCGCGCAGGCGCGCGTGCTTAGTCGTATCGCTCGGAATGGATCCGCTTGCGGTCGTAGCCGAGGTCGGTTTTGCAGACTGCGCGCACCTCGGCGACCATGCGCGACAGGCCGCAGATGAAGACGTGCGGGTCGCCGAGGCGCTCGGCCAGCTCTCGCACGTGGGTCTGCACGTAGCCGCTGCGGCCCGTCCAGCCTGCGTCGGGCCGCGAGAGGGTCACCTCGAGGGCAAAGCGAGGGTCGCGCTCTGCCCAGGCCTCGAGCTCGTCGCGCCACAGGATGTCGGCCTGCGTGCGCACCCCGAACAGCAGCGTGATGGGTGGGTGCTCCGGATCGCGCAGCACCTCGCGCAGCATGCTGCGCAAGGGACACAGGCCCGTCCCGGTGGCCACGAACAAGGCCGAGGCCGCGCGGAGCGCACCGTCGCGCGTAAAAAAGCCGTGCGGGCCGTCGCACGTCAGCGCGGCCCCCTCGGGCAGGTCGTGCAGCAGCGGCGACACCACCCCCTCGGCCACCTGGGTGACCGCGAGCTCGACCAGCTCGTCGGTCGGTGCACTCGCGATGGAGTATGCGCGCTTCTCGAGACCTGCCGCGGTGGGCACGTAGAGGTTGATCCACTGGCCCGCGACGAACGTGAACGGCGACCCGTCGTGGGCCGCGATGGCGAGCGACAAGCTGCGCACCGAGGGAGACAGCAGAGAGGTTTGTACGACTCGGACGGCGCGCTCCATGGTGCTCTCACTATAGCGCTCGAGACGGCCCTGTTCGTCGCACGCGGGTCGGCTATGCTCGCGCCGTGGTATCAGGCACAGCCTTGTTTCTTCGCTCGCGCGCCCGAGGGCGCGCTTCGACTCGCGCGGCTTCACCGCCGCCGTGTCCCGTTGGCCCCCCCGCCCAAAAGCGGGCCTTTTCACCGGCAAACTGGCATCTTCGCCCGCTGCTCACGCCGCTGTGCTCGCTGCTGATGGTGCTGCTGCTCGGGGGCAGCAGCTGCTCCCGGCGCTCGGGTCCGCCGGCCCTTCCCCCGCTCGAGCTGGCCGCCAGCCCCGAGCCGCGCGCCGAGGCCGAGTTTCGCGAGGCCAAGGCCGCACGCGAGAGCGGCAGCCCCAAGGACGCAGCCAAGCGCTTCCGCGCGTTCAACAAGCAGTGGCCCAACGACCCGCTGGTGCCGTTCTCCAAGCTCGAGCTCGGGCGCATCGAGCTCACCAACAACCGCCCACGCGAGGCGCGCAGGCTGTTCGACGAGGTCGCGCGTACCCCCGAGCCCGCACTCGCCGAGCGCGGTCGCATGTACGCCGCCATCGCCGCCGAGCAGCTGGGTGAGCACCGCGAGGCGCTCACCGTCTTGCGGCCGCTGGTCGGTCGCACCGTCGACCCCGAGGAGACGGCGCTCTTGTTGTCCAGCGTCGCCGCGGCCGAAGAAGCCACGGGCGACGAACTCGCCGCACTCGAGACGCGCGACCGCGAGCTCGCGTCGGCGCTCGACGAGAGCCAGAAAAAGCGCGCCGAAGAGCGCGTGCAGGCGCTGGTGCGCGGCCTCGACCCCGGCCTCGAGCTGCCGCGCGCGTACGAGCTGTTGCCGCGCGATGGCTACGCGTGGCCGCTGGTCGCACGGCAGCTGTTGCGCGTCAGCTCCGAGCGGGGCGAGCGCGAGCGCGTGTCGGAGATCGCCGGTGAGCTGTCCGACCGCGGCATCCAGCTCGACGAAGACCTGTCGGCGCTGGTGCTGCGCGCCGAGCGCTCCGATGCGGCCGACCCGATGGTCATCGGCGCCATCCTTCCGCTCAGTGGGCGTGGCCGCGAGGTGGGCGAAGCGGCGCTGCACGGCCTCTTGCTGGCGGCTGGAGAGCCGGGCAAGCCGCGCGTCGTGTACCGCGACGACGGCGGCGACCCGGCGCGCGCGCTGGCCGCACTCGAAGACCTGGTCACGCTGCACCGCGCGGTCGCCATCATCGGCCCGCTCAGCGCAGGTCCTGCACAGGCGGTGGTTCAGCGTGCCGACGAGCTCGGCCTGCCCGTCATCACGCTCAGCCCCGACGCCGCGCTCACGCAGCGCTCCAAGACGGCGTTTCGCCTCCTGGCCGAGCCGCGCGAGGAAGCCGACGCGCTGGTCCGCGCCGCGCAGCGCCGCGGCGCCAAGAAGTTTGCCGTGCTGCACCCGGCGAGTCCGTTCGGCGAGACGATGAACGCCGCCTTCACCGAGACGCTGCAGAACCGCGGCGCGAAGCTGGCCGGCAGCATCAGCTACCCGCCCACTGCCTCCAGCTTCGTCAAGGAGGCGCAGGCGCTCGAGGCGCTCGACATGGACGCGCTCATCCTGCTCGACGGTCCCGGCAAGGTCGCGCTCATGGCGCCCACGCTCGCGGCGCGCGGGCTGTGGTCGGTGGCGCCCGGCACCGAGCCGCCGGAGGGCAAACGTGTGCTCTACATCATTCCGGCCGCGGGGTTCGACCCGAGCCTGGCCATGAGCACGCGGCGCTACTTGCAGGGCGCGCTGTTCTCGGTGCCGTTCGACGCCGGGGACTCGCCCAACTTCGTGGCGAGCTACCGCGACAAGTTCCAGGCCGAGCCCAACCTGTTCTCGGCGCTCGGCGCCGACGCCTATCGCATCGTGGAGAGCGCCCTCGCCACCGGCGCAGCCACGCGCGCCGACCTCACCAGCGCACTCACGCGTGCGCACCTCGACAACCCTGCTGCCACGGGCAGCGGGTTTGCCGAGTCGCGCGGCCCGCGCGAGCCAGGCAGGCTCAAGACGCTGCTGGGCAGCGCGTTCGTGCGCGCAGACTGAGCTGCGCCTGGGACGACGCCAGGTTGCCTCGTAGTCAGCGCAACAGGAGCGCGAACACGACGGCAACCACGGCCACGGCGCCCACGGCCACGCCGATCACCACGCCCGAGCTGCGCGACGGTGGCGCGTACGACGACGTCGACGGGGAAGAGCCGCCTGTCGAGGGCTGATGGCCTGGTCGCATCGACTCCACGAACGCGGTCGCCGCCGGGCGTTGGGCGGTGGTCAGCTCGGCCGTGATGTCTGCCGTGCTGGCGCTGGCCCAGCGCTCGATGTTCGCCTCGACGCCGTACGCATCGCACACCCCGAGCACCAGCTTGGCGGCCGTGTCGTAGCGCTTGGTCTTGTCCTTGCGCAGGCCCTTGTCGATGACGTCGTCGATGCGTGGAGGCAAGCCAGGTGTCTGCTGGGTCGGCGGCACCGGCGGCTGGTTGATGATCTTCATCAAGATCTGAGCGACATTCGGTGCGTCGAACGCGATCTTGGCGGTCAGGCACTCGTACAAGATGGCGGCCAGCGCGAACACGTCGGTGCGCGTGTCCACGTCGGACTTGCCCATCGCCTGCTCCGGCGACATGTAATACGGAGAGCCGAGCGTGGTGCCAAAGGCAGTCAGCTTGGGGCCGCTCTCCATCTGCAGCTTGACCGAGCCGAAGTCGAGCAAGCGCACCACGTCGCCCTCGGGGCTCTTGCACAAAAAGATGTTGTCGGGCTTGAGGTCGCGGTGGATGACGCCGAACGAGTGCGCGTGGTCGAGGCCGAGCGCCAGCTGCGAGAACACGCGCAGGATGCGCGCGGCCTCGAGTGGCTGCCCGCGCCGCAGCACGTTGCCGAGCTCCTCGCCCTCGAGAAACTCCATGGTGAGGAAGCTCTGCCCCTCGGGCGTGGTGCCGAACTCGATGACGCGAACCACGTTGGGGTGAGCCAGATCGCGCGCGGCCTCGTACTCGCGCTTGAAGCGCTCGACCGCGACCGGGTCGCGCGCCACGTCCGCGTGCAACACCTTGACCGCCACGCGTTCACGCGTCGCGTGATGTCGCCCCTCGTAGACGCGTCCCATCGCTCCATCGGCCACGCGCGCGACCACCAGGTAGTCGCCGAGCCTTGTACCGAGGCGCGGGTCGACGTCGCCCGCACGCTGTTCTTGAATGGTGATCGAGCCGCATTCGCCGCAAAAAGCGACCTCGTCTGGATACCGCTTGCCACACGCCGGGTTCGGGCAGAATCGCGCCACGGCGAGATGCTAGAGGAGGGAGGGGCCCGGGGCAACGCCAGGCGTACCGCTTGTTTTCGCGCGACGTGCCCGAGGGCACACGAGAACTCGCTCTGCGCGCCGAGAAACCGCGTGCCGCGCTCAGTGCGGTGGGGGCACAAACGCGTGTCGAATGGCCGCTTCGTCGTAGGCAACCTTGGACGTCTGGGCCAGCTCGGCAAGCAAGCGGTCGAGCTTGGCGCGCTGGTCGTTCAGCGTGTCGCCGCCTGCGGAGACCTCGATCGTCGAGGCGAGTAGCGCCTGCACGCGTGCCCGGGCAGCGGCGCGCTCGACCGCCGGCAGATCGCCGTAGCCCTGCTCGGCGGCGTGCTGAACGAGCAACCGCTCAGCGACCAGACGTTGCAGCGCGGCACGTGGAGAGAGCCCGGTGAGGTCGCACAGCCGTTGCACCTCGCCGAGCCCGATGGCGTCCCCGTCGACCTCGGCCACCACCGGCCCCTGGACCGTGACCACGGGTGCGGCCGCGGTCTTGGCGTCGTCGCCGCAGCCGAGCAGGACGCCCAACGCCAGCGCAAACACCGCCCGTGCCTTGCCCACGCTCACTCTCCCATCGATGGCCGCAACAGCTCGACGCCCGATCGTACCAGCGCCAGGCTGACGCTGATCAACAGCAAAGCACCCACGAACTCCTGGTCTCGCAGGTGCCTGATGCCGGTGCCCAGCACGAACAACGCCGCCACGATGAGCAGCGCGCCGGAGCCCTCACGGAGGTGCTTCCACTGCATCGTGCGCTGCTACTTGCCTCGGGCCGCGAGCTTGGCTTGGGTGGCGAGCGCGCGATCCTTGATGTGACTCCAGCTGCCGCGGCCCTCTTCGGCCTTGCGCAGCGCCTCGATCTTGGCGACCGCCTCGGGCGAGCCCGAGACAGCCACGTAGTCGAGCGCACTCAGTACGTCGCCGCGCACGAGCTCCTTGGGGTGGTCGAGCTTGCTCACCAGCGCCTTAATCACGTCGGGCTTGTTGCGGCCCACGCGCGCCAGCATGTACGCGGCCTTGCGCACCACGTTCTCGTCCTTGTCGTCGAGCTTCTTGGTCCAGCACGCGACGGCTTCGTCGCACTCCGCGCCGACCTTGAGCAGCGTGGCGTTCTGGCTCTCGAAGGTGCCCTTGTAGGGGCTCTTGTCACTCGCGATGAAGGCCTTGGCGGTGGCGGACTCGGCCTTGTTGGCGAGCATGGCGTAGGCGTTGAGCGCGATCACGCGGATGTCGGGCAGCTCTTCTTCGGGCGCCTTGGCCACGCCGAGCAAGAACGGCTGCAGACCCGGGTCGTACAGGTGCTGCATCGCGCGCAGGATCTGCATGCGCTGCACCTTCTCCTGGCCCTCGTAGATCTTGACGATGACCTCGCGGATCTTGGGGGTCTCCGCCTCGGAGCGGTTGATCTGCGCCAGCGCCACTGCCGCGCCGAGCTGCACGCCCTTGTCGGGGTCGGCGGCGGCGGCCATCAGCGGCGGGATGGACTCGGAGAAGCCGAGCGTGCCGAGCGCGAACTCGGCCTCTTTTTTCATCTCGGCCGCGGCGTTCATCTGCTCGGCCGCACCGGCGTTGCGCTGACGAATGGCCTCGATCCAGGCCTTGGACGCGGCGAGCGCCTTGGTGTCCTTGCCCTCGAGCACCTTGACCAGGGGCGCGAGCGCAGGCTTGCCGATGCGCACCAGGGCGGCCGGCACCGTCGCCGTCAGTCGATTGCCCGGGTTGGCCGGGTCGAACAGGTAGAGCGCCTCGATGAGCGCGGGCACGGTGGCCGGGTCGGCCAGTGCGCCGAGCTGCTCGACCGCGAGGTTGTTGATGAGGAAGTTCTGCTCCTCGGACTGGCGCAGCGCGACCTTGGTGAGCACCTCGGACGCAGCCGGATCGTTGAGCACCCCGAGGGTGCGCAAGAACTCCACGCGCATGCGGTTGTCGACCGGACGCTTGCCGCTGACGCGGTCGAGCGCGCCGGCGAGCTTTTTGGCGACCTCGGTGCGTTGCCCGGCAGGCAGCTCGATGATGCCGAGGGTACGCGCCGCGCTGATGGCGTGCTCTTCGTTGACCTCGGTACGCCACTCGAGCGCCTTGAGCAGCGCCGGCAGCGTGCGTGGATCGCGCATCTCGTAGAACAGCGCCATGATGCGCTCGCCGTTCTGCGTGTCTTCGGGCGCGTCGAGGTACGTCTTGACCAGCTGCTCGTGCGTGGCGTCGCTGAACGCCTTCACGGTCGGTGTACTGCGGTCGCTCTTGGCGTCCATCAGCGCCTTCGAATAGAGCCGCGTGAGGTTGCCCATCGCGTACTCCCGGCGCACCGGGTCGGAGAGCTCTTTGGCCTGCCCCGCTGCATCGTCGGGGTCGGCGTGACAGCCGACTGCAAGAAGTGCCAGACCGAGCACGAGCGCCGCCGCACGGTGATACGGTCTCAACCTGTCCACGAGTGTCGCCATCCGTTCCTCCCCAGGGCGTCTCAAGTGCAAAACCCGCTTTCGTCGTATGTTCGCGGGTTTATGGCAATGGGGCGCACTATAGCCGTGGGCGAAACGCGAAGTCAACGCACCTCAATCGTAAGCTGGCTCAGAGTTGGAACGGGTACTCGAGGTGAGAGACCGCGTAGGACGACGCCGGCAGCTTCGCCGTGCGCAGCGCGCGGGCGATACAGGTGCCCTCGCTCGAGCCTGCGAAGGGGCCCTCGACCAGCGCGTGGGAGACCACGCCGGCCGCGCGCACCGTGAGCGTGACGTCGGCGACGCCGTGCTGCTCGCCGACACAGGCGCGGAGCTGCGGCGTCAGCGCGTTCATCGCGGCGATGACCTGCAGACGCTCGAGCTCCTGCTCGTCTGCGCTCGCGCTGGTCTCGCTGCCACCGACCTGACGAGGCCGCAGCGAAGCACCCCCGACCGAGATGCGCAGCTTCCGCACGCCCTCGATGGGCGCGCGGGCGGGAACCGTGCTGGGAGCGACGGCCACAGCGGGTGCTCGCGCCGCGCGTGACGCCTTGGCAGGCGTGAGCTCGACGACGGGCAGCGTGGTCGGCGCCTCGATCGTGGCGTTCAGCGGCTCACCCACCGCGCGCGCTGCGTGCTGCAGGTGGAGCGCCTCCGAGGGCAGCGGCGCCGTGAGCGCGGGCATGGCCCGGGTCTCCTCGGCGCGGACGTCGTCGCGCCGCGCGAGCTCTGCCTCGCGCGCCTGCTGCTCGACATCGTCTTCGCTGTCGCCTCGTCGCCCGCTCGCCGCGTGGTGCTCTCCGCGCGACTGCAAGAACCCCGAAGCCCCGGCTCCCACCATGATGAGCGCCAGCGCACCGAGCGCGAGCTGAGAGCGCAGCGGCCGCTTGGCCGGCGCGGGCGGCGTACTGACGGGCGAGCCGCCGGGCGCGATGGAGTTGGCCAGCGGGTGGGTCAGGGGGATGGCGTTGACCCGCTCGGTGACGTCGCCACGTGTGGAGATCTGCGGGCCGAGCAACATGCTCGGCAGGTCGCCGGTGCGCGGCTTCACGTTGGCCGGCAGTGCGGGCGGTAGCGGCGGCGCCCGCTTCTCGGTGGGCTCGGCACCGTACTCGGCATCGAGCAGCTCGAGTGCGGCGAGCGAGCGACGGGGCGAATCGAGCGCGCGCTCCGCACTGGGGGCCAGCAACCCTGGCTCGGCGATGAAGCGCGCGACACTGTCGACACTGTTGGCCGAGCCGGCCAGGGCGGGCGAGCGCTCGAGGGGTCGCACCTCGCTCGTGCTGTCGCTCACGGACGCGCCCAAGGGCGTATCGTCCGCGGGGTCGGGGGACTCGAAGGGAGCGACCCCACCACCTCCGACTGGAGACGATGAAGAGGTCTGGAGGTCGGCCGCCGACACCTCCTGCGCGCCCGGCTTGGGGGGCATCACCAGCGTCCGCCGCTCATCGTCGGTGATGGCGTCCTCGTCCCAAAGCTCTTGCTCAGTCCCTCGAAAATCCGTCACGGTAACCCCCGGACGCTCGACAGTGCCGCCGGCTCGTACGCAGTTATTCTTGCTCGCGCGGCCCGAGGGCCGGCTTGTTTTTTCGCTCGCGCGACCCGGGGGCCGGCTTCTTTTTTCGCTCGCGCGGCCCAAGGGCTCGCTTGGACCGACCAAAAACGACGCTTCACCAGGCTAGACTACGCACGAGGCGCGCACATCTCCAAGCGAGGCGGCATGGAAGCGAGCGCAACCGTCGGCTATCTTACTCCACCACACAAGTCTCTTGGGCGTCTCGGTACCCCGTACTCCCTTTGACCTCCGCTAACCGAAAGCACTAAGTTGGAGATCGTGTCGACACCACCAAGCAGCGAACGGCGTCGCGATGTGCGGGCGCCCATCGAGCTGCAAGTCGAGTACAAGCGGCTGAACTCGTTCTTCGCGGACTACACGCGCAACATCAGCCGCGATGGCATGTTCATCAAGACGCAGAAGCCCCTGGGCATCGGGACGGAGTTCGTCTTCAAGCTGCAGGTCCCGCAGCTCGAGGAGCCGCTCGAGCTACACGGCCGCGTCCAGTGGACGGTCAAGCCCGAGCAGGCCGACTCGGAGCACGAGCCGGGCATGGGCATCGGGTTCGTCTACGAGTCCGAGACGGAGCGGCAGCGGGTCCTGGCCATCGTCGAGCGACTCATGGTGAAGAGCCTTGGCAAGGCTCTGTACAACAAGCTGGTTGCCGAGCGGCGTCGCCATCATCCTTAGCTGGGCGGGCGCGCGTGGGGGTGCGGGGTGTCCCCCCGGAACCCTCCGCGTGGAGGACGCTCGGCTCCGGGTTCCGGGGGGACACCCCGCACCCCCACGCGCGACTGATACGGCCAGGGCTCCTTCTGGGTTTTGAACAGAAGGAAACGACCAGAGGCTCGTCTCAAGCTGACGCATCGTTTTTTGCGCGCCGCGTGACACGCACCGCGGGGCTAGCTAGACAGAGGGGATTATGCAGCAACCCACCGTCGACCCGAACCTCGACCTCGAGGAGGAGATTCGTCGGCTCAAGCGTGAGCGCAACGCCGTCATCCTGGCGCACTACTACCAGGACGGGGAGATCCAGGACCTCGCCGACTACATCGGAGACTCGTTGCAGCTGGCGCAGGCCGCCAAGAAGACCGACGCCGACGTCATCGTGTTCTGCGGCGTGCACTTCATGGCCGAGACCGCGAAGATCTTGAACCCCACGCGCAAGGTCATCATCCCCGACCTCGACGCGGGGTGCTCGCTCGCCTCGGGCTGTCCGGCCGACAAGTTCCGCGCCTGGCAGGCCAAGCACCCGGGCTCCGTCACCATCAGCTACATCAACTGCTCGGCCGAGGTGAAGGCGCTCAGCGACCTGATCGTGACCTCGTCCAACGCCGAAAAGATCGTGCGCTCGGTGCCTGCCGACAAAAAAATCTTGTTCGGGCCGGACAAGAACCTCGGGCGCTACTTGGTCGAGAAGACGGGGCGCGAGATGGTGCTCTGGCAGGGCAGCTGCCTGGTCCACGAGACGTTCAGCGAGCGCAAACTGGTCGGGCTCCAGACGCGGCACCCCGACGCGGAGATCATCGCGCACCCCGAGTGCGAGACGCCCGTGCTCAAGATGTCCTCGTTCATCGGCTCGACCAGCGCGCTGCTCAAGTACGCGGTCGACTCGCCCAAGCGCGAGTTCATCGTGGTCACCGAGCCCGGCATCATCCACCAGATGGAGAAGGCCGCGCCCCACAAGACGTTTATCCCCGCGCCGCCCAACGGCAACTGCGCGTGCAACGAGTGCCCGTTCATGCGCCTCAACACGCTCGAGAAGCTCTACGTGGCCTTGCGCGACCTGTCGCCCGAGATTCACATGGCAGAAGAGCTTCGGCTCGGTGCACTCCAGCCGATCGAGCGTATGCTCGCGCTCTCCTAAGTTCCCTTTCAGGAAAAAGCAGCCATGTCACTCACGATCAGCGAACAGCGCGCCGCGCTCGCCGACCTGGTCCAGCGCCTCTCGGTGCTGGGGAGGTATCTTTGACGTCGACGGCCTACGACACCGAATCGAGAGTCTAAACCACGACACGCAAGCGCCGGGCTTCTGGGACGACCAGGAGCACGCGCAGAAGGTGTTGCGCGAGCGCTCCGGCTACGAGGGCACGGTCGAGCGTTTCGACAAGCTCACCAAGGAGTCGAACGATCTGTCCGAGCTGGTCGAGCTCGCGGCGGACGACGAGTCGTTGCTCGAGGAGGTCGGCGAGCAGATCCCCGCACTCATCAGCGGGGTGCGCAAGCTCGAGCTCATGCGCATGCTCTCCGGCGAGGGCGACAGCAACGACGCCATCGTCTCCATCCACCCGGGTGCAGGCGGCACCGAGGCCCAGGACTGGGCCGAGATGCTGATGCGCATGTACCTGCGCTGGTGCGAGAAGAAGGGCTACAAGACCGAGATGGTCGATCACCAGGCCGGTGAAGAAGCGGGCATCAAGGACGCCAGCTTCATCGTCTCGGGCCCCAACGCGTACGGCTTTCTGCGCTCCGAGAACGGCGTGCACCGGCTGATCCGCATCAGCCCGTACGACGCCAACGCGCGACGCCAGACCTCGTTCGCCGCCGTCTACGTGGTGCCCAACCTCGACGACGGCGACGGCGAGATCGAGATCCGGCCCGAGGACCTCAAGGTCGACACCTTCCGAGCGAGTGGCGCGGGCGGACAGCACGTCAACAAGACCGACTCGGCGGTGCGCTTCACGCACTTGCCCACCGGCATCGTGGTGGCGTGTCAACAAGAGCGCTCGCAGCACAAAAACCGAGCCCTCGCGATGAAGATGCTGCGCGGCCGGCTGTTCGAGCGTGCGCGCGAGGAGCGCGAGGCTGCCTTCGAAAAAGCCTACGGCTCCGACAAGAGCGGCATCAACTTCGGCTCGCAGATCCGCAGCTACACCATGGCGCCCTACACGCTCGTCAAGGACGAGCGCACCGAGGTGAAGGTGTCGCAGGTCGACGCGGTGCTCGATGGCGACATCGACGAGTTCATCGAAGCCTTCCTGCTGTGGAAGGCAAACCGCAAGGCCGACGCCGAAAAGGGCCAGGCCGGCTGAGATCGCGCGCGCGGGCTCAGGCCGGCGCGCGCATCGTGCACACCAACCCGCGAGTGACGCGTCGTCTGGTTGCTAGAGACCGCGTGTGAGAAGGAGACTGCTGTGGCATCCGAAGAGGAGTTGATCCGGGCCCGACGAGCCAAGTTCGAGAAGCTCGAGCAGGCCGGCACGCGCGCGTTTCCCAACACGTTCCGGGGCGACGAGACGTCGCGCAAGGCGGCCCTCGCCGTCACCACCGGCGACGAACAGACGCGTGCGGCGCTGCCCACCGAGGCCGACCTCAAGGGCGACGAGCCCAGCTATCAGCTGTTTGGCCGCGTGGTGGCCAAGCGCGGTCCGTTCCTGGTGGTGCGCACGCCCTACGGCGACATGCAGGCGCTCGTCCGCAAGGACAAGCTGCCCGAGGCCGACGCGGCGCAGCTCGCTGCCGTCGACCTCAGCGACTTCGTCGCGACCGAGGGCCCGCTCATCCGCACGGGCACCGGCGCGGCCGCGGTGCGCGCCAACCGTTATCAGCACGTGGGCAAGGCCATGCTGCCGCCCCCTGACAAGTGGCACGGCCTGACCGACGTCGAGAAGCGTTACCGCGAGCGCTACGTCGACCTGTTCGCGCAGCCCGAGATCGCGCAGGTGTTTCGTGCGCGCTCGCTGATCTTGCGCAGCTTGCGCAGCTTCCTCGACGGCCGCGACTTCCTCGAGGTGGAGACGCCCATCCTGCAGTCGGTGCGCGGCGGTGCGACGGCCAAGCCGTTCAACACGCACCACAACGCGCTCGATCTCGACTTCTACCTGCGCATCGCACCCGAGCTGTACCTCAAGCGTCTGCTCGTGGGCGGGCTCGAGCGCGTGTACGAGCTCGGTCGCGTGTTTCGCAACGAGGGGGTCAGCGCGCGCCACAACCCCGAGTTCACGATCCTCGAATTCTACCTGGCCTACGCCAACGTCGACGACTTGCTCGAGCTCACCGAGGCCATGTTGTGCGAGGTCGACCAGACCCTTCGCGCGACCTTCCCCAGCTTCGGCGAAGGGCGCAGCTTCTCGCTGGCACGGCCGTTCGCACGCGTCGGCATGCGCGACTCCATCGCCGACCGCGTGGCGCGCTCGGGTCAAGGCGAGCTCGGCAGCACACCCTTCGACGGCGCGCTCACCCGCGAGGTCGTGCGCGACCCGGCGAAGTTGTCGGCACTGATCGCCGAGCGGCGCGACAGCTTGCCCAAAGAGCTGCGCGTGCACCTCGACAAGTGCATCAGCCACGGCGAGCGCATCTACGTGCTCTACGAGCAGCTGGTCGAGCCCGACCTCACCAAGCTGTACCGCACCGCCGACGGCAGCCAGTCCGTGCCGGTGTTCATCCTCGAGTACCCCTTCGAGGTCTCGCCGCTGGCGCGTCGCAACGACGACGACCCCGCGTTCGTCGATCGCTTCGAGCTGTTCGTCGAGGGCCGCGAGCTGGCCAACGCGTTCAGCGAGCTCAACGACCCCGAGGACCAGGCCGAGCGCTTTCGCAAGCAGCTCGAGAACCGCACGCGCGGCGACGACGAAGCGATGGACTACGACGCCGACTACATCCGTGCGCTCTCCTACGGCATGCCGCCTGCCGCCGGCTTTGGCCTCGGCCTCGACCGCCTGGTGATGGCGCTGTGCAACCAGGCCTCCATCCGCGACGTGTTGCTGTTTCCCGCAATGCGTCCGGAGAGCCGGTGAACGAGCGCCGGAGGCTCGGCTGGCTCACGCTGTGGGTGGCGCTGCTGAGCGTCGCCAGCGGCGCGCTCTCCGCCTGGCTTTCGGCCAAGCCGATGTTGCTGCAAGACGTTGGTGCCGCCCCGCACCGGCTGCGCGCGGCGCTGCTCGGCGCAGGCTTCGGTCTGCTGGCAGCGTTCGCGCTGGCGCTGGTGCTGCGCACCCACCGCGTCACGCGCGGGACCAGCGGGCGGCTACGTCGGTTGTTGCTCGGCTACACCTCGCTCGCCTTTGGCGTGGCGGGTGTGCTCGAGGTGGCGCTGTTCGTCGTCATCGTCGGCAAGCTTCCGGGCGGCGCTCCGATCTCGCTCGAAGACGCGGTGTGGATGCTGCCCACGCTCTACCGCGCGCTGCTGATCGGCGTGTCGTCCGCGCTCGGGCTCGCGGCACTGTTGGCGGTGGCCAGCGCCATCGCGGCGTGGTTCCTCGCGCCCAAGCGGGCGCGGCGCCTGGTCTTCGCGCTGATCGACGTGTTGCTGTTGATCGCGACCGCGGTGCTCAGCTTTCGGTACGAGTTCGACCCCACCCAGCTCTCCCCCGAGGCACTGCTCGGGGCGTCGCTGCGGCTCGTGGCGAGCTTGTTGCTCGGCGCGCGCGTCGCGGTGCGCACGTTGCCGTTGGTGCTCGACCTGATCGAACGATTCAACTTTCGTAGCCTCGTCGCCGCGCGCCACCTGCGGGCCAAAAAGAGCGGCTTTTTGGCGGCGATTAGCTTCTTGTCCATCTTGGCGGTCAGCGTCTCGTCGTGCGCGCTCACCACCACGCTCTCGGTGATGGGCGGCTTTCGCCAGGATCTCAAGCGCAAGATCCTCGGCAACAACGCGCACATCGTCGTCGACCGCCTCGACGGCAAGGTGCCCGGCTTCGAGGCACTCTCCAGCGCGGTGCGCGGCGTGCCGGGCGTGCGCGGCGTGTCGCCGTACCTGTCCGGCGAGGTGATGATCTCCAGCGCGTCCAACCTTGCGGGCGCCGTGCTGCGCGGCATCGACCTCGACCACATCGGCGAGGTGAGCGAGCTGCCCCATCAGATGCGCGTCGGCAGCCTCACGTTCCTCAAGGACCCGGGCAAGCTCAAGAACCTGCCGCCCAGTCAGCTCGGCACGAGTCTCGGCCTGCCGCACGCGAGCCAGCTCGACGACGAAGACGAAGCCCCACCCGGCAAGGCGTCGCGCCTCAGCGAAGAGGTCAAGAAGGCGCTGCGCGATCCGGTCCCGCCTGCACAGAGCGCGGGCGCCGGCGCCTCGCTGCCAGGCATCGTGGTGGGGCAAGAGCTCGCGCGCAGCCTACGTCTGTACCTCGGCGACGAGGTCAACGTGGTGACGCCGCTGGGCGATCTCGGGCCCACCGGCCCCATGCCCAAGTCGCGGCCGTTCCGTGTCGCCGGCATCTTCTACAGCGGCATGTACGAGTACGACATGAAGTTCGCCTACGTGACGCTCGCCTCGGCGCAGCGCTTTTTGGGCGCTGCCAACGAGGCCTCGGGTGTGGAGATCACGGTGCGCGAGCCCGACCGCGCGCAAGAAGTGGCGCTCGACATCGCCAAGGTGACGAGCCAGAGCGCGCACGAGATCGTGCCGTCGGCGAGCGGCAGCGCGCCCGACCTGCGCGTGCGCGCCTGGCAGGAGCTCAACAAGAACCTGTTCCGCGCGCTCGCCCTCGAGAAGTTCGCCATGTTCATCGCACTCGGCATCGCGATCTTGGTGGCCAGCTTCTGTATCGTCGGCACCCTCACGTTGATGGTGCAGGAGAAGGGCCGCGAGGTTGCGGTGCTCAAGGCCATGGGCGCCGCCGATCGCACCATCGTCTCCATCTTCGTGCTCGAAGGCACCCTGATCGGCGTGTTTGGCTCGGTGCTGGGCCTCGGGCTCGGCTACGCGGTCTGTTTTGCGGCCGAGCACTTTGGGGTGCGCCTCAACCCCGAGGTCTATTACATCGACAAGCTCCCGGTCCACATCGACCCGACCGAGTTCTTCACCGTGGGCATCGCTGCCATCTTGGTCTCGCTGCTCGTCACCATCTACCCGGCACAGCTCGCCTCGCGCCTTCGGCCGGTGGACGCGCTCCGCTACGAGTGAGCATGACCCAAGATCCAAAGCACCCGGCAGGACCGCTGGTCGAGCTGCGAGGCGTCGCCAAACGCTTTTTTCGCGAGGGCCGCGAGCTCGACATCCTTCAGGACATCGACCTGGTCATCGAGCGCGGCGAGATGCTCAGCATCGTGGGCCAGTCCGGCGCCGGCAAGAGCACGCTCTTACACCTGCTCGGCACGCTCGACCTCCCCACGCACGGCAAGATCCTGTTCGGGGGCGCGGACCTCACCACCTACTCGAGCGCGGCGCTGGCCGAGTTCCGCAACCGGAGCCTCGGCTTCGTGTTCCAATTTCATCACCTCTTGCCCGAGTTCAGCGCGCTCGAGAACGTGATGATGCCGGGCCTCATCCGCGGCGGGGCGCGCAAAGATCTCGAGCAGCGCGCGCGTGCACTGCTTGCCGAGGTGGGGCTGACCCATCGGCTCGACCATCGACCCGGGGAGCTGTCCGGCGGCGAGCAGCAGCGCGTGGCGCTCGCGCGCGCGGTGGTCATGGAGCCCGAGTTGGTGCTGGCCGACGAGCCCACCGGCAACCTCGACAGCGGCACCAGCGAGGCCATTCACGAGCTCTTTTTCAGGCTCAATCGGACCCATGGCATCACGTTCCTGATCGTGACGCACAGCGCCGACCTCGCCGGCCGCATGCCGCGCGTGGTGCACATGCGCGACGGCCGCATCGAGCGCGACGAGCGCAGGCCCGCGGTGGGCAACTCCGAACAGATCGCCGCGTCCTGACGAAATAGGGCTCCTGGACGGCATTTTTTTCGATTGGAATCGAGGCGGTAAGACACTGGCACCAGTGGGGGATGCGGGCTAAACCGGGGCCTGATTCGGGGCGAGCCGCTGCTCTTTTCCCGTCCGAAAAGCCTGAATGAAGCGCCCCGCTACGCTCCTCGCTCTCTTTGCGATCCTCTCGTTCGCGTCCGCGGGGCGTGTGCACGCGCAGTTCGGCTCGCCGTCGAGTCAGGCGCCCGCGCCCAAGGCCAAGCCCAAGCCACCCCCCAAGCCGGTTCTACCCCCTGAGCCCGAGCCCGAGGCGCGGCCCGAGCCGCTGGCCGAGCCCGCGACGCCGGCAGCGCCGCCACCCGCCGTCAGCGAGCCCGCGAGCGAGGGCGAGCCGGGCGAAGGCGAGAGCAGCGAAGCCGCACCCGCCGAAGGGGAGCTGCCCGCGCGCGCCGCCGCCCCGAGCGTGCTGGTCCCGCGCACCGTCTGCGAGGGTCGCCGCATCCGTGCGGTCGAGGTGTCCGGCAACGGCCGCGTGTCGGCCGACGACGTGCGCGCCAGCATGAAGCTCCGTGCGGGCCTGCCCTGCACCGACGTCGAGGTCGCACGAGACGCGCACGCGCTCTGGGATCTCGGCTACTTCGACGACCTCATCTTCAGCGCGCGTCTCGACGACGGCGAACTGGTGTTGTCGGTGGTCGTCAAGGAGCGGCCCGCGATCGGCAAGATCACGTTCGAGGGTGACGACGAGGTCGACCAAGAAGACATCGACGAGAAGGTCACGCTCGAGGTCGGCGCCATCCTCTCCGAGAACGACGTGCGCGCGCAGATCGCCAAGATCCGCGACCTGTACGCCGAAGAGGGCTTTTTCCTCGCCAAGGTCACCTACAAGCTCACCGCGTTGCCCAACAACCAGGTCGAGGTCCGCTACGACATCGTCGAGGGCCCCGAAGTCTCGGTGCGGCGCGTCTCGTTCATCGGCAACGATCACCTGACCGACAGTCAGCTGCTCGAGTTCATGCGCACGCACCCCACGGGGCTGATCTCGCTGGTGTCGTCCAACGACACGTTCAAGCGCGACTTCTTCGACGAAGACGTGCTGCGCATCCAGGCGCTCTACTACGACCGCGGCTACCTCAACATCCAGGTGCTGACGCCGCGCATCGAGCTCACGCCCGACCGCCAGCAGATCGACGTCACCATCCCCGTCAAGGAGGGCCCGCGCTTCAAGATCGGGCGCCTCCGCGTCATCGAGCAAGACGCCGACGGCAACGAGATCGAGCCCCTCGGCGGACGGCGCCTCGTGCGCTCGCGTGTCGACGCGCAGCCGGGCGACTGGTTCAGCCGCACCAAGCTCTCCGAGGGCATCGAGAAGATCACCTCGCACTACCGCGACGAGGGCTTTGCCAAGGCCGAGATCGCGCCCGAGACCGAGCTCGATGTCGAGAAGCGTCAGGTCGACGTGGCCGTCGTCATCCGCCGCGGCGCCGAGTGCCACATCGAACGCATCGACGTGCAGGGCAACGACAAGACGCGCGACCGCGTCATCCGCCGCGAGATCCTGGTCTCCGAGGGCGACAAGTACAGCCAGTCGATGCTCGAGGCGAGCAAGGCGCGCATCAACGCGCTCGGCTACTTCGAGCGCGTCGACATGTCCGAGGCCGACGGTGAGACGCCCAACGGGCTGGTCATCACCTACGAGATCAAAGAGCGCGCGACCGGCACGTTCCAGGTGGGCGCGGGCTTCTCCTCCATCGAGAAGTTCATCCTCACCGCGCAGATCGACCAGCAAAACCTGGCGGGCCACGGCCAGTCGTTGTCGCTGCAGGCGCAGATCTCGGCCATCCGCACGCTGATCCAGACGCAGTTCATCGAACCTTACTTGTTCAGCACGTTCTGGAGCCTGTCCGTCGACGCCTTCCGGACCAGCAACTCGTTCCAGGCGTACACCACCAAGCAGACCGGCGCGGGCATCGCGCTCGGCCATCCCATCTTCCATCGCAACCTGCGTCTCGCGCTGCGCTACAGCGCCGACCGCACCACGGTCGGCGAGACCACGACGGCGTTTTTGGGCGCAGGTGGCGTGGGCCGCACGTTCCAGCAGCAGTCGCCGCTCAGCAACCAAAACGTCGGCGGCCGCACGAGCGCGCTGCGCCTGTCGCTGACCTGGGACTCGCGCGACAACCGCCTGTTCCCCACCAAGGGCATCTACGCTTCGGTCTCGAGCGAAGCGGCCGACCCCATCCTCGGCTCCGAGAACACGCGCACCTTCTGGCGCAACAAGTACTTCGGACGGTTCTACTACCCGCTCCTGCTCGGCATGGTGCTGCGCATCAACACCGAGTTCGGTCTGGTCACGTCGCGCAAGACCGGCGTGCCGCTGTACGAGCGCTTCTTCCTCGGCGGCATCCTGAGCGTGCGCGGCTTCCCGTTCCAGAGCCTCGGCTCGAACGCCAACATCCCCTACACGCTCGACCCCACCGCCATCTCCAGCCGCAACGGCCTGCGCATCGGCGGCAACGCCATGCTGCGCACGAACGTGGAGATCGAGTTCCCGATCTTGCAGGCGGTCGGCATCAAGGGCGTGGTCTTCACCGACAGCGGCACCGTGTGGAACCTCGAAGAGACGTACTGCCAGGCGCCGCAGAACCTCAACCTCGACCCGACCCAGAAGACGTGCGGCTTCAACCCGCTGCGTTTCTCGTACGGCTTTGGTGTGCGCTGGTTCTCGCCCATGGGCCCGCTGCGCTTCGAGTGGGGCTTCCCCATCAACAAGCGCGCCTTCGAAGAGCGCTACAACTTCCAGTTCACGATTGGGCAGTTCTTCTGAATAGCCACGCTGGCGAGGCCGTTCGAAGCGGACGAGCCAGCCCCTTCTGTCTTTTCGCCTCTTCTTCGCTCGCGCGCCCCAGAGCGAGCTTTCAGGGCCCCGGAACGACCGCGCATTTGTAGGGCGGCCCGCGCCGGGCCCGCTTGACCCGCTCAACCCGAGCGGCTAGCAAGCCCCGCCAGCAAAGGAACACTCGCATGTCGCTGAAGCACTACGCCCTGCCCCTCGTCGCCGCACTTGTGTGCTCCGCCGTCATGCCCCATGGCGTGCACGCGCAGGCGGCCAAGATCGCGGTCGTCGATCTGCAGCGCGCCATCAACGAGACCGAAGACGGCCGCAAGTCGAAGGACAAGCTCAAGAAGCTGTTCGAGATCCGTCAGCAGGGCCTCGACAAGAAGCAGCAAGACCTCAAGAAGCTCAAGGACGAGCTCGACCAGCAGAAGAACGTGCTGTCGCGCGACGCCCTCGAGACCAAGGTCGAGTCGTACCAGAAGCAACTGGTCGAGCTGCAGCAGATCTACGGGGAATACCAGCGTGAGCTCGCCGAGAAAGAGGGCGAGCTGACCAAGTCGATCGTCGAGCGCATGGAGCGCATCCTGCGCCGCATCGGGCAGACCGACGGCTACTCCATGATCGTCGAGCGCGGCGAGGCGGGCGTCATCTACGTGCCCACCAACTTCGACCTCACCGACGTGGTCATCCAGCGCTACAACGCTGGTGAGGGCACCGACGGAGCCGCCAAGCCGGCGCCCGCCAAGCCCGCCGCAGGCCCCGCCGCCAAGCCCGCCGCCCCCGCTGCCAAGCCTGCCGGTGCTCCGGCCGCGCCGGCAGCGCCCGCCGCCCCCAAGTAACGCTTCACCGTCTCCTTAGGACGAGCCCAAACGACGTGTTAGTTTGGGCTCGTTCGCGATGAGCACGATCCAATCGTTCGACTTGGCGCAGATCCTGCGCATCCTGCCGCACCGCGCACCGTTCGTGCTGCTGGACCGCGTGATCGACATTCAGCCACGCCAGCGCGCTCGCGCGATCAAGTGCGTGACCTACACCGAGCCGTTCTTCCCGGGGCACTTCCCGGGTCGGCCGATCTTCCCCGGCGTGCTCATCCTGGAGGCGCTGGCGCAGCTGGTGGGTGTGCTGGCGTACGCCTCCGAGCCCTTCGATAGCAACCAGAAGATCATGTACTTCATGGGCATCGACCGCGCGCGCTTCCGCACCCCGGTGGTGCCGGGCGACCGGATGGAGCTCGAAGTCGAGGTCGTGCAGCGCAAGTCCAACATCTGGAAGTGCACCGGCGCCGCCAGCGTCGACGGCGCGGTGTGCGTCGAGGCCGAGCTGCTCGCGGCCATCGTCGACCGGGACGAGGCGTACTAGGCCAGCAGCTTGGCCAGCGCCGTCGGCGTGTGCGCCTCGACCGCGTCCAGACGCGTCAGAAAGCGGGCGTAGCTCTTGTAGCCGGGCGCGTAGGTGCCCTTGAGGTACACGTCGATGAGGCGGCTGCTGGCGAAGCGCAGGCAGCCCGCGCGAAGCGACCAGTGCAGGCCCTGCCACTCGGCGTCGGAGAGCGGGCGCTCGCTCTGGTAGCCGGCCACCAGCGCGCGCGCGAGCTGCCAGTCGAGCGTGTCGCCGCAGCACCAGGCCAGCAGCGTGACCGCGAGATCGTAGACCACCACGCCGTCGCTCGCGCTCTCCCAGTCGAGCAGGGCCACCAGCTGATCGCCCTGCCAGAGCACGTTGTCGCGAAAGAGGTCACCGTGCACCACGCCGCGCGGCAGGGCCGGCGCGCTGGCCGTGAGCTCGGCATGAAGCGCGTACAGCCGCGCGAGGTGCTCCGAAAGCTCGGGGCGCCGCGCTGCGGTGGCGGCGTCGAGCAGGCGCACGATGTCGGCGAACGTGAAGCGCCCCTCGCGACGCACCGGGAAGTCTTCGCCAGCACGGCTCGCGCGTGCGAGCGCGGCACCCACCTGGAAGGCGCGCGCATCGGTCACCAGCGCCTGGCAGAGGTCGTGGCCCGTCACCAGCTGGAACACGGCGACCGGCTTGCCGCCCACGCGCAGCTCGCCCGGCAGAGGGCCAGGCACACGCGGCGGCACCGGAACACCGCGCGACGTCAGGTGATCGAGCAGCGTCCATTCATACGCAACACCGTCGACTTCTTGCTGCTCGTACAGACGCACGAACACACGCCCTTGCGACGTCTCGAGGAAGTAGTTGGAGTTGACGGTGCCGGCGGGAACGGGCACCACGCCAAGGCAGCTTCCGAGCTTGTGCGCAGAACAAATGCGTGCGCCGTCTGCCGGCGAAAGAGGCGTAAAGCTGGCCATCGAACGGGTCTTTCTGGGGGAGCTACGGGGAGCGGCGATGTACCACGAAATGCGGGCGGCGCGTACGTCGCGCATGCTGTCCCGCTTGCGGGTCACAACGTGTGCGAAGCACGAAACATGCACGTTTTACGCGTCGATCTTTACTTCGCCGAATGCCTAATGATATGGCCGTTTGGTGGCATTCGTTGAATGTCACGAGGGGGGAAAGTGGGGATGGACTCCAAGAAATCGACCGCGCGAGCGGTCAAAGACGTGCGCGTGTCTACAAACAGCTCTCGAAGCCCGGAGCGCAGTCAGATCCTGACGAAGCGACCGAGTGCGCCGCCGCCCGATCTGGCGGCGAAGAAGCGGGAGCGGAGCAGCCTCCCCCCAGCCGTCCTGGCCGACAACGACAACAACGGAGCGCGCGTCGAAGCGCGCCCCGCACGTGAGCCCAGCAAGGCTCCACCCTCCCCGATGTCGGCGATTGGTGCCAACGTCGGTCGCACGCGGCTACCCACGGGCAGCCTGCACACCGAGGCACGTACGCCCGCCGCGGCCGAAACCATCAAGCAGCGGCTGACTGCGCTGGTCAACACGCAGCAGAAACTGAGCGAGCTCAAGCGCTCCTCGCAGAAGCATTTCTACGAGATCGGCGAGCTTTTGCACCGCGTGCGCGAGCAACGCCTGTACGAGGTGAAGGGGTACAGCTCGTTCGAGTCGTTCATCGAGCGCGAGGTCAACCTCGGGCAGCAGTTCTGCCTGCAAAGCGTGCGCATCTTCGAGACGTTCCTGCCGGCGGCGGTGACCACCTACGGGTTCCATCGCCTGGCCGGTGCGCTCGCCGCGCTCGACCAGCAGGCGGCGGCCACGCAGGGCGCCGCCGAGGTAGCGCGCATGGCTCGCTCGCCGATCCCGCCGCACAAGCTATAAAGCTTTCGTGATTCCCGCTGGAGCAGGTGCGCGGTGCTAGCGCTGTTCGCCGCGCTCGTATGCGTGCTGGCAAATGGCTTCTTTGTGGCCGCCGAGTTCGCCCTCGTCAAAATCCGGCCCACCTCCCTCGAGGCGCGCGCGGCTCTCGGCGACCGCAACGCCACGCTAGGCCTGCAAGCGGTCCACAACCTCGATGCCTACCTGGGGGCGACCCAGCTGGGCATCACACTCGCCTCGCTGGCCCTCGGCTGGCTGGGCGAGCCCGCGCTGTCCGTCATCATCGAGCCGATGCTCAAGAACGTGGGCCTGCCCGAGAGTGCCTCGCACCCGATCGGGCTGGCGTTCGCGTTTGGCGTCATCACGCTGCTGCACATCGTGATGGGCGAGCTCGCACCCAAGTCGCTCGCCATCCAGTACTCCGACAAGGTCGTGCTGTTCACCGCGCGGGCGATGCACGCGTTTTATTACGCGGCCTACCCGTTCCTGGTGGTGCTCAACGGCTCGGCCAACATGTTGCTCCGGCTGTTCGGGCTCGGGCCGCCCGACCACGCCTCGGGCGCGCCCTCGGCCGAGGAGCTGCGGCTGATCGTGCAGAGCTCGTTCCGCGCCGGCGGCCTCGACGGCACCCAGCGCGATCTGCTCGAGCGCGTGCTGCGCGGCTCGGGTCGCACCGTGCGCGCCATCATGGTTCCGCGCGTCGACATGAGTGTGCTCTCCATCGAGGCCGACCTGGCCACGACCGAGGCGCGCATGCGTCGCGAGGCCTACAGCCGCTACCCGCTGAGCGAGAACAACGACCCCGATCGGATCGTCGGCTACCTATACGCCAAGGACGTGTGGACGGCGCCGCACCCGCAGCGCGGTCGCATCGCGCAGCTGCGCCGCGACATCCTGTTCGTGCCCGAGTCGCGCACGGTCGCCGAGATGCTCGAAGACTTCCGCACCAGCCACACGCCGATCGCGATCGTGGTCGACGAGTACGGCGGCACCAGCGGCCTGGTCACGCTCGAGGACTGCGTCGAGGAGATCGTCGGCGACATCCGCGACGAGACCGACGACGAGCCGGTGCGCACGCTCATCCGCCCGGACGGCTCGGTCGTCGTCGACGGCAGCAGTCCGTTCGCCGACCTCGAGGTCGAAGAGCTGCGCGACCTGGTCGAGGACGGCGACGAGACCGTCGGCGCCTTCGTGATCGAAAAGCTGGGTCGGCTGCCCAAGCCCGGCGACCGTGTGCGCATCGGCGAGTACGAGGCGGTGGTCGAGGTGGTCCGGCGCCGACGCGTGAGTCGGGTGGTGTTTCGGGTGGCGGAGAAGCTGTCGAGCATCCCCCCGCCTCCCAACTAGGCGCCCTACAGCTCGCCGAGCAACGGGTTCGGCTCGATGCCGAACAAGTCCGCAAAACGCTCGACCCCTGGCGGCAGGCTGCCGTGCTTGAGCCGGTGGCTCCACAGCACCGAGGCGAGCACGTCGACCGCGAGCTGGGTGGGTGTCTCTTCGAAGCGCAGGCCCTCGGGCAGACGGGCGATGTGGCCAGCCGCGGCGCTGTCGTCGACGAGCGGGTCGAACATGGCGTGCGTGACACCGTCGGCGCGTGCCCAGGCGAGCGCGAGGACCTCGACGAACGTGCCGTGCAGCGGGCGAATGAGCAGCACGCCGCCACGCTCTTCGTCGCCGGCGAGCAGCGCGCGCGGAACCACCGTGGAGCGCAGGCCGTCGCCCCCCGCCGCGTTGAGACCGTCGGCGATGGTGCGCGCGAGGTCGGGGTCGTCTTCGACCGCCAGCAGTGCGATCAGCGCCGGGGAGGCCGAGATGCCCTCCGCCACCGCATCGGACAGCACCGCCTCGATGATGCGACGGCGTGCCGCGACGGCGAGCGAGGCGTACGCGCCCGCCAGACCGCGCGCCGCAGCCGGATCGGTCGCGGCCGCGACGAGCAGCGCTCCAAAGGGTCCGACTCGACCACCGCCTTTGCGGGGAAAAACAGGGGGACGGGGAGGATCGCCGGACGACACGACCGCACTACATACAGGTTCCGCACGGCGGCTGCCAGTGACACCGACGGTTACCCCACAGGGTGGCTGGACAGCCGACCGCTTGTGCGGACCCGGCACCCCAGGTAGGGAGCCCCGCAAGAGGCGAAGCATGCAGCTCGACCCCAACGACGCCACCAAAGCCAAGCCACCGCCCGACGCAGACGGGCTGCACCACGACCTGGTCGAGCGGGTGGTACGCAGGCTCATCCGCGAGCTCGATCTATCTTGCGATCCCGACGACCTGCGCGCGTGGGGCCACCAGGGCGTGCTGGAGGCCAAGGCGCGCTTCGACCCCGCGCGCGGGGTGCGTTTCTCCACCTTCGCCTACTACCGGGTGCGCGGCGCCGTGCTCGACGGTGTGCGTAAGCAGGGTTGGATCCGGCGTCGCGCCTACGCAAAACTCAAGGCGCTCGAGGCCGCCGACGGCGTGGCCGAACCCCTGGGCGAGGCCGAAGCCAAGAGCCCGAGCAGCACGGCCGAGGCTCGCGCCGCACAGCTCGGTGACGTGCTCGGCAAGATCAGCGCGGCCTACCTGCTGGCCGCGGTCGGCCAGGGCGAAGACAGCGCCCCCGAGACACCGGAGGAGCTGGTCGACGCCGCCGAGCTGCGCGATGTCGTCCAGCGCGACCTCGACAAGCTGCCCGAGCGCGAGCGGGTGCTGGTCCACGCGGTCTACTTCGACGGCGTCACCATCGAAGAGGCAGGTGTGCGGCTCGGGCTGTCCAAGTCGTGGGCGAGCCGCATGCACGCCAAGGCGCTCGAGCGCCTGAAGAAGAGCCTGAGTCTGAGCTTTTCGTAGCGTCGCCCCCGTGCTTGGCCACAAAGCTGGCGAGCCGAGCAGAAGTTTTGCGGCTGCCGCGCGCGAACCTTGGCAGACTGACGGTGTGCTCCGGACGCTCGCGCTGCTACTCACCGTGCTTGGGTGCGGCCTCGTGTGCGCGCCACGTGCACGCGCGCAGCCCGAGTACGCACAGAGCCGCGCGGCCCGTTTGATCGCGCGTGGACAGCTGCTGCGCGAGGGCGGCGACACCATCTCCGCGCTCGCGTACTTTCGCGACGCCATCTCGGCGGCACCGCGTCAGGCCAGCGGCTACGTGGCGCTGGGCGCGCTGTACCGTGAGCTCGACGAGCCGCTGCGCGCGCTGGAGGTGTACGAGGCCGGCTCGCGCTGGGCCGGGCGAGACGAGGCGCTCTGGCTCGGTCTCGCCGCCACGCTCCAGGCGCTGGGCCAGCACGAGCGCGCCCTCAGCGCGCTGCGTCAGCTGCACGCGCTCGACCCGAGCGCCCGTGGCGGGCTCGCGGCGCTGGCCGATGCCACCGAAGCGCGCGGCTCGTTCGTCGAGGCGCTGGCCGCGCGGCGCGCACTGGTCGACCTGCTCGTGCAGGAGCCCGCGAGCGAAGCCGTGACGGCAGCACTCGCCGATCAGCGAGCGCGGGTGCGGGCGCTCTCGTACTTGCTCGGAGGAGCCGAACGCGTGCGCGGCAGGTTGGCGTGCGCGACGGAGGAGAGCAGCGTGGTGCGAAGAGCGCTCGCCCGCTGCCCGTAGCCGAGGGCGCTCGGTCTCTCCACGTACGCGTGCCCGTGCCCGTGCCCGTACGCGATCTGGTACTCCCGTTCGGCGCTCCACGCCCGCAGATCGCGTACGGGCACGGGCACGGGCACGCGTACGGATGCTGCGCGAAGGCTGGGTGCCTTGTGGTAAAGACAGGCGGTTGCGAGCCCTTCCGTACATCGCGTTCTTTTTGTCCGGCGCCTCCAGCTTGATCTTCCAGGCGCTCTGGACGCGCATGCTGCACCACACGTTCGGCGCCACCAGCGTGGCGATGAGCACGGTGCTGACCGCGTTCATGAGTGGCCTCGGCCTCGGCGCGTACGTGTTCGGCAAACGTGCTGCACGTTTTGCGCGGCCGCTCGTGGTGTACGCCATCGCCGAGCTCGGGGTCGCTGCGTGCGCGCTCGTCATCCCCCCGCTCGTCCGCAGCGATGGCTTCTTTGCGCTGGTCAATGCCGCCCTGCGCCACAACCTCGGCGAGGGCAGCTTCGCCTTCATGGTGGCGCGCTTTTTTTGTGTGCTCCCCATCCTGCTGGTGCCCACCACGCTGATGGGCGGCACGCTCCCGCTGCTCGCCCAGCACTTCGTGCGTCCGGACGTGAGCGAGCGTGACAGCGCGCGCGTCGGCTCGTTGTACGCACTCAACACGCTCGGTGCGGTCGCGGGCACCGTGCTCAGCAGCTTCGTGCTCATGCCAGCCATCGGCGTCGGCGCGACCAACCTGGTGGCCGTCGCCATCAACGTCGCGCTGGGCCTGGCCATCCTGGCGTTGGCTCGCTCGCGCGCCGGGGCACCGTTGCCGACCGCGCGCGTCGACACCGCCACGGCGCCCGCGCAAAAAACGCCCACGCCGATCACGCGCGGGCAGCTGCTGGCCGTCGTGTCGTTCGCGCTCTCGGGCTTGTGCTCGATGGCCTACGAGGTGGTGTGGTCGCGCGCGCTCGCGATGGCCATCGGCTCGTCGCTGCAGTCGTTCGCGCTCATCCTGGTCACCTTCCTGGTCGGCATTGCCGGGGGCAGCGGCATCGTGTCGCAGCTGCTCGCCCAGGCCGAACACCTGAGCGCGCGCGGGCTTGCCGTGATCTCGGTGAGCAGCTGGCTGCTCTCGCTGCTCGCGCTGGCGCCCGCCATCGTGCTGTCGAGCGCGCCGCTCGCGCTGTCGGTGCTCGGCGTGGTGGCGGTGGTCCTGCTGGTGTACGCGCGCACCACGTACACGCGCGTGCGTGCGCTGGCCGAGGCCGACGACGACGCGCTGCGCGGCGAGGCGCACGCCGTGCTCGACCGCGCCACCCTGCGCGCGCTGCTGGTACCGGTCGCCATCGCGCTGTTCGAGGTGCTGCGCTTCGTGCTCCAGCGCTCGAGCGTCTCCGACGTCGCTTTGCACGGCTACCTGCCTTACATCACGGCCGGCAGCGTGGTCTGCATCTCGTTGAGCCTCGCGTTGTCGGCCGCGCTGCGTCGTAGTCCGTGGCTGCTCGCGGGCGCCGTGCAGCTCAGCATCGCCATCTCCACGCTGGCCAGCTACGCGTTTCAGGACGAGATCCCCTACAGCTTCGCGCGGCTGGTGAGCGCGCTCGACGACCTGCCGCAGCACGTGGGCACCGTGCGCTTCTTCATGTTGCTCGCAGCGGGCCTGTGCACGCTGCCGGCCGCGCTCGGCATGGGCGCGATGTTCCCCATCACGCTCGAGCTGTGGTCGCGCGCGCGAAGTACGCTGGTCGAGGCGCCCGCCAGAGTCGGCGAAGACGTCGGCCGCGTGTACGCCGCCAACACGCTCGGCTCCATCGTCGGTGCGTGGCTGCCGGGCTTCGTGCTGCTCCCGCTGTGGGGCCTCGAGCGCACGCTGGCCATCGGCATGGCCGTCAACGCCCTGGTGGCACTCGCGCTGTTGCTCCACGCACGCGGCGTCGAGCCTGGGCGCGCGCCGCTGCGCAGCGTGCTGGTGGGTGCCACCGCGTCGTTGCTGGTCGCGCTCGGTGTGCACGGCGCCCTGCCGCACTCCCCGCTGGCCTGGAACCTGTCGCACATGACGCTGGGCGCGTTTCGTGTGTCGCTCGCGCGCGAGGTGCTCAACCCGGAGTCGTGGGGCCAGCCCGACCTCGTGTACTACCGCGATGGCATCTCCACCACGGTCTCGGTCGAGCGCTGGGGACGTCACCTGTCGCTGAAGAACAACGGGAAGGTCGACGCTTCCAACGGCGACGACATGCCCACGCAGATCATGGTCTCGGCCTACCCGCTGCTGCTTCACGCGCGCGGGCCCAAGGACCTCGACGTCGCGATCGTGGGCTTTGGCTCCGGCGTCACCGTGGGCGCCGCGCTCGAGTTTCCAGTCCGGCACGTGGACTCGATGGAGCTCGAAGACGCGGTGGTCGACGCGGCGCTGCGCTACTTCTCCGACGTCAGCCACCTGCACAAGGTGAGCGACCGGTTTCCGTACCTGAAGGTGCCTCGCCTCTCGCTGTACAAGGACGACGGACGCAACTTCCTCGCCGCCACCGACAAGCGCTACGACGTGATCGTCTCCGAGCCCAGTAACCCCTGGATCACCGGCGTCTCGGACCTGTTTACGGTGGACCACTTCCAGGTCACCAAAAAGAAGCTCAAGCCCGGCGGCGTGTACTGCCAGTGGGTGCAGCTGTACGAGCTCAGTCCCGAGAACATCAAGACCGTCTACCGCACCTTTGCCTCGCAGTTTCGTTACGTGCTCGCGTTCTCGGCCGAGGAGCTGTCGAGCGACACGATTCTTGTCGGCTCCGACCAGCCGCTCGGCCTCGACCTCGAGCACGTGGCCGCGGCGCTGCGCGATCCGCGCGTGGCGACCGAGCTCGAGCGCGCCTTCATTCACTCGCCCCACGACGTGTGGAGTCGCCTGTTGTTCGCGAGCCGTGAAGAGCTGCTGGCGTTTACGCAGCGCGAGTGGCGCACCGACGCCCACGGCACCCCGCGAGAGCAGATGCGCGCCTCGGGACGCGAGTCGTGTGTCGCGCCCGGCTGTGTGCGCAAGCCGGTGGAGCTCAACACCGACGACAACATGTTGATCGAGCTGCGCGCGCCCGCGGACCTGATCGGCTACGCCCGCTACGCCGGCTACCTCGACCTGTTCTACGGGGCGAGCTGGCCTTACGGCGACCTCGCCACCCACCTGACGCACGTGGACGACGACGAGAAGCGGCGCGCGATGGCGCTGTCGCTGCTCGCCCACGGTCGCAAGACGCGGGCGCGGGCGTACCTCCCGTTGCTCGGCCCGGCGACCTCGCGCGCCCAACGGGTCGACCAGCGCACCATCGAGCTGATGCTCGAGGAGTCGTCGCCAGGTCCGGGGTCGCCTTCAGCCTCGGTCGACGCCAACGCGGATGCACGCGTCGAATGCGAGCCGGAACCGCACTTCGACGCGCCCTCCCCCAGCCTGCCCATGACGCCCGCCCTCAGGGCGGGCTTCGCGCGCATCTTTGGCGAGGCGGAGCAGGCCTTCGTCGCCCACGACTACGCGGCGGCTGCCCGCGCGCTCGAGCGCCTGCCGGCGCCCTACCGTGCGCTGAGCGGACCCGACCTGCGCTTCCGGTACGGGCTCGCACTGCTGCGCTCGGCAGGCCGCGACCTCGGGCGCATGAAGCGCGCCGGCAACGAGTTCGAAGAGCTGCTGCGCCAACACGAGGGCTACGCCAGCGAGCACCCCGAGCTGTACTACTACCTCGCGCGCGCGCTCGACGGCGCCCGGCGCTTCGACAAGGCGGTGCGCAACATGCGGGCGTACGCCGCAACCACCATTGCCGAGTGACCCGGGCGGCTTGCGTGGAGGTTCCGTATGCTGGCCCCCACACTGCTCTTAACAACGAGAAAACACCGCGTTATTTGCACTTTTTAGTGCCCGTAACGCGATCTTTACAGGCGTGTGGGGTACAAGGGACGCCCATGACGAAACAGGACGCCGCGCGCGGGATCGACATCTTCGCCAAGTCTGTCTACCGAGACCTCAAGCAGGCCGGCTACTGCCGAGCGGACATCGTATCGTTCGCCAGCAGCATCCTCGGGCACATCACGACCGAGGCCAAACAAGGCCAGGTCGAGTCCGTCGACAGCGCCACTTCCGCCAACGTCTGAGCTTCGCTCGCGGGGCCCGAGCGCGCGTCGACCCTCGCCGCACGGCAGAGCAGACAGCGCGGATGTTCGCGCGCTGGCGGCGCCTGCGCGGCGCGCTTCGATCACCGCGTCGTAAGGTGGCGAAGTCGCACCGCATAGCTTGACCGCTCTGAGTGCCGGGGGTACTAGATTCCTGCGCTCGGCACGGTCCACGGCGGCATGCCGACGTCGCTGCGTGGTGGCTCAAAATGCGGAAAAGGCCGTGTTTTGGGCACGTGCAGCAAGGCCCGCGGTCGGCATTCTCGACTCGCGCAGGCCCCTGATGCTGCTAGACACGAGCGCGTCGGCCGCGATCTTCAAACCGCGGCCGCGCGCTTTCAACGGCGTCGTCTTGCAGACTGCACCGTCGGTTATTGCAAGGGCGTTTCCGGGACGAACAGGAGAGCACATGGCAACCAAGATCGCGATCAATGGGTTCGGCCGCATCGGCCGCTGCGTAGCCCGCGTGTTGTTCGACGGCTCGAACAGCGACCTCGAGCTGGTCGCCATCAACGACCTCACCGACGCGCCGACGCTCGCTCACCTGCTGCAGTTCGACTCGGTGCACCGCACGTTCAAAGAAAACGTCCGCGCCGACGGTGCCGGCGTGGTCATCGGCGACAAGCGCATCCCCATCTTCGCCGAGAAGGACCCGGCCAAGCTGCCGTGGAAGGACCTGGGCGTCGAGATCGTGCTCGAGTGCACCGGCATCTTCCGCAGCAAGGCCAAGGCCGGGCTGCACCTCACGGCGGGCGCCAAGCGCGTCATCATCAGCGCGCCCGGTGAGTCCGACATCGACGGCACCTTCTGCGTGGGCATCAACACCAACGAGTTCGATGCCCAGAAGCACGTCATCTTCTCGAACGCGTCGTGCACCACCAACTGTCTGGCGCCCATCGCCAAGGTGCTCCACGACAGCTACGAGATCGTGAAGGGCCACATGGTCACGGTCCACAGCTACACCAACGACCAACAGCTGCTCGACCTGCCGCACAAGGACCTGCGCCGCGCGCGCGCCGCGGCCCTCTCGATGATCCCCTCCACCACCGGCGCCGCCAAGGCCATCGGTCTGGTGTTGCCCGCACTCAAGGGCAAGCTCGACGGCACCTCCATCCGCGTGCCCACGCCCGACGTCTCGCTCACCTGCCTGACGGCGGTGGTCAAAAAGAGCACCACCCGCGACGAGGTCAACGCCGCCATCAAGGCCGCGTCCGAGGGTCCGCTCAAGGGCATCCTCGGCTACGAGACGCGCGAGCTCGTCTCGAGCGACTTCATCGGCGACAGCCGGTCTTCGATCGTGGATGCCGCGCAGACGCAGGTCGTCGGTGGCGACCTGGTCGAGGTGCAGGCCTGGTACGACAACGAGTGGGGCTTCTCGAGCCGCATGGTCGACATCACCCGCCTCGCCGCAAAGAAGGGCTAAGGCGCCATGAGCAACCTGCGCACGCTCAACGATGTCGACGTCACGGGTCGCACGGTGTTTGTTCGCGTCGACTTCAACGTGCCGCTCGACGGCACGACGATCACCGACGACACCCGCATCCGCGCGGCCCTGCCGACCATCCAGAACATCCAGGAGCGTGGCGGACGGGTTGTGCTCGCCTCCCATCTGGGTCGCCCCAAGGGCAAAAAGAAGCCTGAGTTCAGCCTCGAGCCGGCCGCTGCACGGCTGGCCGAGATCCTGCGCCAGGAGGTTTTGCTCGCCGACGACTGCATCGGCGACGGCGCCCGCAAGGTCGTGACCGACCTGCGCGAGGGGCAGATCGCCATGCTCGAGAACCTGCGCTTCCACCCCGAAGAAGAAGCAGACGACGAGCTGTTCGCACGCGAGCTCGGCAAGCTGTGCGACGTCTACGTCAACGACGCGTTCGGCTGCTCGCACCGCGCGCACGCGTCGGTGCACGCCCTGGCCAAGCTCATGCCGCAGCGCGCGGCGGGCCTCCTGGTGCAAAAAGAGGTCGCTGCGCTCGAGAAGCTGCGCGGCAACCCCGAGCGCCCCTACGTTGCCGTGCTCGGCGGCGCCAAGGTCAGCGACAAGATCGAGGTCATCGAGGTGTTGATGGGCCTGGTCGACGAGCTGCTCATCGGCGGCGCCATGGCCAACACCTTCCTCGCGGCGCAGGGCCTCGACGTGGGCAAGAGCCGCATCGAAGAAGACAAGCTGGCGCTCGCGCGCACGCTCGTGCTCAAGGCACGCGAGCGCAACATCCAGCTGCTGTTGCCGGTCGACGTGCTGGTCGCGGACTCCCTCAAGGCCACCAAGGGCAACGCCACCGACGTCAACGCCATCGGTGCCAACGAGATGGCGCTCGACATCGGGCCGCGGACCGTCAAGCAGTACGGCGAGCGTCTGCGTCGCGCCAAGAGCGTGTTCTGGAACGGGCCCATGGGTCTGTTCGAGAACCCGGCCTTCGCCGAGGGCAGCTTCGGCGTGGCCCGCGCCATGGCCGACTCCACGGGCTTCACGGTGGTCGGCGGCGGCGACAGCGTCGCGGCCGTGCAGGTCGCGGGTCTCACCGAACGCTACACGCACGTCTCCACGGGTGGCGGTGCTTCGCTCGAGCTGCTCGAGGGCAAAAAGCTCCCGGGCGTCGAGGTCCTGCGCTCATGAGTACGCAGAAGGCGCGCCGGCAGGTCATCGCCGGCAACTGGAAGCTGCACAACACGCTCGCGCAGTCCACGGAGCTGGCGCGCACGCTCGCCGAGCGCACCGTCAAGACCACGGCCGAGGTGGTGGTCGCGCCCGTGTTCACGGCCCTCACCACGGTCGCCGACACCTTGCGCGGCACGCACGTCGGGCTGTCCGCGCAGGACGTCTACTTCCAGGACAAGGGCGCATTCACCGGTCAGGTCAGCGCGCCTCTGCTCGCCGACGTGGGCTGTGCGTACTGCATCGTCGGCCACTCCGAGCGGCGCCAGTTCTTCGGCGAGACCGACGAGACCGTGCGCAAAAAGGTGCGCGCACTGCTGGCGGCGGGCGTGACGCCCATCGTGTGCATCGGCGAGTCGCTCGAGCAGCGCGAGCAGCGCGCGACGATCGGCGTCTCGGTGGGGCAGCTCGCGGCAGGCCTGGCCGGCATCGAGAGTGCCGCCCTCGCCAAGCTCATCATCGCCTACGAGCCGGTGTGGGCCATCGGCACCGGCAAGACGGCGACGCCTGACGACGCGCAGAGCGTGCACGCGGCCATCCGCGCGTACCTCACGTACGAGCGGGGCGAAGCCTTCGCCCAGGCCACACGCGTCTTGTACGGCGGCAGCGTCAAGGCGGACAACGCCAAGGAGCTGCTCGGCCAGCCCGACATCGATGGCGCCCTGGTGGGGGGTGCCTCCCTGGTGGCCGATCAGTTCGTGGCGATTGTCGCGGCGGCGCGCTAAAAGGACGCTCCCTTCGCTCGCGCGCGGGAAAACCGTCTGCTTCGAACTCGAAACGGGCAAAGCCGACCGCGCCGCAGAGCGGGTGCTCCGTGCGCGGGGCAGCGTGCCCACTCCGAAAAAGATCCGCCATGTACACGTTCCTCTCGATTCTCTACGTCCTGGTGTGCCTGTTCCTGATCCTCGTCGTGCTGCTCCAGCCGGGGCGAGGCGGTGTGGGCGGAGCGTTCGGCGGCGGGTCGAGCCAGACCGTCTTTGGCGGCTCGGGGGCCGGCAACTTCCTCACGCGCCTCACCTCCATCAGCGCCGCGCTGTTCATGATCCTGTCCGCCACGCTGGCGTACATGTCTTCGAGCAGCGATAAGTCGCTCGACCGCGCCACCGAGGCAGCCCGCGCCAAGGCCGCACAGCGCGCCAAGGCCGACGCAGGCGTCGCCGCACCGGCGGCGCCGGGAGCGGGCGCAGTTCCGGCAGAGACCGCGCCCGAGCCCATCGAGGTCAACCCGACCCCCGAGCTCGAAGGCGAAGGCGAGCCTGCAGAGGCGCCCGCAGCACCCACCCCGGCCCCCACGCTGGAGCGCATCGTCCCGCCCGCGCCCGCGCCGGCGGCGCCCGCGAAGCCGTAAGGGCGCTGCACGCGCGACCACGTGCTCGAGAAGAGATCGAGCGCGTGGACGTCTCGCGTGGACGTTCACGAGCACCAAGAGACGCGAGCTAGCGCGGCAACACGATCGGCGTCTCCTCCGCGACCGCGCGCAGCGCGCGCTCGGCATCCTCACACAAGCGTACATGCCCGTGCGGGTCGGCCAGCTCGATCACCTCGCGCAACAACGCACTCGCCCGGTCGAGGTGACCGCGCTTCTGTTCGACCATCGCGAGCAAGTACATCTCGTCGATCAAGTCGAGCACGTAGCCGCGCTCCTGGGCGTACTGCACGGCTTGTTGCATGCGGGCGTAGCCCTGCTCGGAGTCGAAGCGCAGCGCGTCGAGGAAGCCGAGCAGACACACGTTGCGCCACTGCAGACGCGCGAAGCCGTGCTCGGTGGAGACGTCGTAGCTGAGGCGCAGCGCGGCGAACGCGCGCTTCTCTTCGTCGGCGCGCAGGTGCAGCGCGCCCAGGTGGTGGGCGTAGATCGCGACCTCGTGCGAGAGCCCGTACTCCTTGGCGAGGTCGAGCGCGCAGCGCGCCGCCTCGCAGGCCGCGGGCAGATCGCCCGCTGCCTCGAACACCAGCGCCTGCGCGCGCAGCAGCTCGACCGCGGTCATGCGCGCAGGTTGTTCGCCCACCAGCTCCGTCAGCTTGGCCAGCGCATCGCGGGCGAGCTCGAGCTGACCGATGGCCGCATACGCCGGCGCGATCAACAAGAGCGCGCGCGTCTCGGAAGCCGTGTCGCCGGTGGCGCGCGACACCTCGAGTGCGTCTTCGACGTACTGCACCACCGCGGTGTACTCCCCGTTGCGCGCGTGCGCCTCGGCCGCGGCCAGGGCCACGTCGCGCTCGAGCTCGCGATCGCCACGTCGGCGCGCCATCGCCTGCGCGCGCTCGAGCCACAGCCTGCCCTCGCGGAAGCGTGAGGCCTTGTTGAGCAGACGACCGCGCAGCATGGCAAAGCGCGCGAGGTACTCGTCAGCGCCCCAGCTGTCGGCCAGCTCGATGGCGGTGCCCATGCGGTCGGCCACCAGCTCGCTGCCGCGCGTGTGGAACGCGAGCTCTCCGATGCGTGCGTGCAGCGCCAGCACGCGCGCGCGATCGGGCGTGTCGCCGTGCGAGAGCAGCTCGATGACCTGGCTGTAGGCGTCGATGGCCGCGTCGAGCGCGTGCTCGGCCTCGTAGCGCTCGGCCGCGCGCGTCAGGTAGTACACCGCGGCGTCGGCGCGCCCGGCCTCGCGGTAGTGGTAGGCGAGGCGCTCGACCGCGGCTTCGAGCTCGGCGGGCAGCAGCGTCTCGATGGCGCGGGCGACCGCCGCGTGCAGCGCGGGCCGCTCATCGAGCGGGATGGCGCCGTACAGCACCTCGCGCACCAGGTCGTGGGCGAAGGCGTGCTCGCTCGGGCCCACCATGCGCACGATGTCGCGCTCGGCCAGCTGCGTGAGCGCCTGCTGCACCGTCGGCTCGTCGAGCTCGGACGCGCGCGCCAGCAGCGCCGGCGAAAAGCGCGGCCCGAACGTGACCGCGAGCTGCAAGATGAGGCGCTGCGCAGACGAGAGCTTGCCCACGCGCGACGCGACCAGGCCGCGCAGCGTGCGCGGCAGCTCGAGCTGCGTGGCTCCTGGCGTGAGGCGCGCCACGCCGTGCTCCACGCTGACCGAGCCGTGCTCGCGCATCGCGACCAGCAGCTCCTCGACGAACAGCGGGTTGCCGCCCGTCTTGAGCAACACCTCGCGCACGAGCTCGCCGTGCACCTCGGTGGCGCTGAGCCGGTGCCGCACCAGCCGTGCGACGTCTTCGTCGGCCAGCGGACCGAGCGACACCGCGTCGAAGTTGGGCAGCTTGGCCCAGGTGTCGCGCCCGGCTTCGGCAGGCCGATAGGTAAAGATCACGATCACGCGCGCGGGCAGCGGCGACGACACCAGCTTGAGCGCGAGCTCGCGGCTGGCTGAGTCCATGAACTCGGCTCCGTCGAGCACGAACACCGTCAGCCGGTCCTGCGCCAGCTTGTAGCCCACGCGCACCAGCGCCTGCTCGAGCTTGACGGTGCTGCCTCCGGCCGTGGTCTCACCGGTGCCCGATGAGCTGGGCAAGCCGACCAGGCGCGCGACAGCGTCGCGCTGCTCGGTGGTGAGGCCGAGCATACGCAGGCGGTCGATCTGCTCGTGCATGCGTGCCGGCGACTCGAGATCTTCGACGCCGAGCACCGCGCGCATGAGCTCTTGCGCGGCAAAGAACGGGATGGCTCGCCCCTGTACCGAGCACGAGGCCACGTAGATGCCGACGTCGTGCCCGGCGTGGCGCAGGCGGCGCTCGATCTCCACCACCAGGCGTGACTTGCCCATGCCGGCGTCGCCCTGGATGCCGAGCACGCGCAGCTCGGCGCGGTTGGCGATGGCGAACACCTCGCCGATCAGGCGCAGCTCTTCGCGCCGGCCGATGAACTTGCCCACGCCCTCGCTGGGCCGGCGCTCGCGCGTGATCACGCGCGCGCCGCTCGAGAGCTCCGCCGACAGGTCGAAGCGGTCGCGCAGCAGCGAGCTGGCCGAGGGTGAGGCGAGCACCTCGCCCTTCTTGGCGCGCTTGAGCCAGCGCGACGCCTCACTGCGCAGCGCCTCGATGGACCCCTCGTGGGCGGCCTGACCGTCGGCGTCGAGCAAGAGCCTGCCCGCGTGCACCACCGCCCTCGCCGCCTGCTTGGCGTGGTTGCGTGCGAGCCGCAGGGCACAGCGCGCGGCGGCGTGCGCGTCGCGGCCGTCGGCTTCGCCGAGACCAAACACCATCATGGGCTCACGGCCCTCGCCGGTGCGGAGCAGCTCGCCACCAAAGCGCGGCGCGAAGCCGGACAGGTCGAGCACCTGCTCGGCGTGGACCAACAGCACGCTGACCTCGCGCCACTCGGAGCGCGCGGGCAACAGCGGCGCGACCGCCTCGGCCTCGCCGGGTGCCGCCTCGGCGGTCGGCACCTCGCTGCTGCGCGCCTGGCTGTCGCGGCGGTCGCCAAAGATCTCTTCGAGACCGCTGAACGGCGCCAGCACCTGCTGCGTGCTCACGTCGTTGGCGAGCTCGCCCGCTTCTTCGAGCCAGCGTGCGAGCTCGAGCGCGCTGACCCGTCGACCACTCTCGTAGAGCAGCTCGATCAGCTCTTCGTAGAGCTCGCCGACGTTGTTGTGTCGCGCCTCGCGACGGGGTGAGGTGGCGCGCTCGACCAGGGCCACCAGCGCGGCCGGCTTGTCTTCGACGAGCTCGGACACGTCGAGCGCCTCGCCGCGCTGCGTGCGCGCAAACGTGTCGCGCGCAGACTCGCGGTCGAGCACCCGCTTGCCGGTCAGCGTCTCGAACAAGATCACGCCGAGCGCGTACACGTCGGCGCGCGCGTCGACGTCTTCTTCGCGCACCTGCTCGGGCGCCAGGTAGGCGAACTTGGTGGGCGGCAGCTCGGACAGTGCACGCACCGTCTCCCGCGCGCGCGCCATGCCGAAGTCGGTGAGCTTGACCTCGCCCTCCAGGCTGAGCAGCACGTTCTCGGGCGACACGTCACGGTGCACGATGCCCAGCGGAACCAGCTCGTTGTTACGGCGGCGGTGCGCGTAGTCGAGGCCCTTGGCCAGCTCGCTGACGACGTAGATGGCGAGCTCGGTGGGCATGGCGGAACCGCCGCGCCGACACCAGCCGAGCACCGCCCCCAGATCGGGTCCCTTCACGTACTCCATGGCGATGAAGTACGTGCCGTCGGTCTTCCCCAGGTCGAACACCTGCGCCACGTTGGCGTGGGTGAGCATGACCGCGGTCTTGGCCTCCTCGATGAACAGCTCGACGAAGCGCTGGTTCTCGCTGAGCGCCGGAAAGATACGCTTGATGACGAGGATCTTTTCGAAGCCCTCGACGCCGTGCGAACGCGCCTTCCACACCTCGCCCATGCCGCCTCGCGCGAGGCGCTTGAGCAGCTGGTACTTACCGTAGACGAGAGGGGCGTTTTCCACGTGGGCGGCCCATTGTACACGTTCTGTCGCCGTGCAGCCTTTTGGGGCAAAAACCCGTCTTCTGGGGGTCAACCCGGGGGGCCCGCATGGGGCATCGGCGCGCCTCCGGCTCGGGACCGCTTTTGAGCGCGCCGCATATCGTGCCCAAGCGGTCAGCTCCGGTAGGGCAGTGGGGCGTCTCTCGCTCGTGGCGGTGGAGATCGCCTTGGCGGGCCGCCGGCGCACCGGGCCCTGCTTCGAAGCGAGGCTGCCGAGCTACCTCCAGAGCGCTCCGGCGACCGGCGCACGCCACCCGGATGCTCGCGCATCCTGCTTCGTTGCTCGGTCGGGGGGCCTTCTACAGCGCCACGAGGACCGTCGTTGTTCGGCGCTGCCCACCAGCCACCCCAACTGGCACGAGCGAACGCGCAGCGAGCGAAGTGCGCGAGGGACCAAGACAGCGCCGCAGAACACTCAGGACCCTCACCCTCACCAGCCACCCCGACTGGCACGAGCGAACGCGCAGCGAGCGAAGTGCGCAAGGGACCAAGACAGCGCCGCAGAACACTCAGGCCCCTCACCGTCTGCAGACACCACCCATCTGCTGCGGCCTCGCATCGGCGATCCGTCGCGTTGGGTGCGGTAAGAATACTCAGACCGAGCTCCGGCGATGGTCTGAGTATTCTTACCGCACCCAACGCGCTCCGGCACTTCTCGGTACAAAACAAAAAGGGATGGCCTTCTCACCCCATCGCCACCTGAGCACGTCTTCTTGTCCGGCAAACCGGATCCCGTCGAGTTCAGTGTGTGCCCGCCCGATTTCGTCTTCGAAATCGGGCCTGCGCCGGAGGGGAGCGTCTCTGCGCGCGCAGGCTTTGCGAGCACGGAGAGATGCTCCCCGCAGGCGGCCGGCCACGCCGATCTCCACCGCCACCAAGAGAGCATGCGAAGCCAGCCATCCCCATGTCCACCGACAACCAGAAGCCCAAGCCAGAAGCCCAAGCCAGAAGTCAGGAAGCAACAGCAGGAGGAGAGTCCGCAAACTGCAGCTGATAGAGCCGAGCGTAGACACCACGCAAAGAGAGGAGCTCGGCATGGGACCCCTGCTCGACTACCTGCCCGTGATGAAAGACCAGGATGCGGTCGACCCGCCGAATCGTGGACAGGCGATGCGCGATCACGATTGCCGTGCGCCCCTCGAGCAGCTCGTCCACGGCATGCTGAAGTCGAGCCTCGGTCTCGCTGTCGATGTTGGCGGTCGCCTCGTCGAGGATGAGCAGCTCGGGGTCGCGGTACAGGGCGCGCGCGAACGAGACCAGCTGACGTTCGCCCGCGCTGAGGTTCATGCCCCGCTCCGAGATGCGCATGTCGAGCCCGCCGCGCGCCTCGAACAGGTGGGCTGCGGACACGCGTAGCAGACAGGCCTCGGCGCGCGCCCGGTCGGCGGCCGCGTCGCCCAGCGCGATGTTGGAGAGCAGGTCGCCCGCAAACAGGAACACGTCTTGCTGCACCACCGCGAAGCGACCGCGCAGGTCTTCGCGCACGTAGCTGCGCACGTCGCGGCCGTCGACCAGCACGCGTCCGCCCTCGACGTCGTAGAAACGCTGCACCAGGCCCGTGACCGTGGTCTTGCCGGCGCCCGTCGCGCCGACGATGGCGACCGTCTCGCCGCGTGCAATGGCGAACGACACACCGGCCAGCACGGGTGCGCCCCCGGGCTTGTAGCGGAACACCACGTCTTCGAACGCGACGGCAGGCGCACTCGCGGGCGGAGTCTCGACGGCAGCGGCCCCAGGCATGGGACTCGGCGCGTCGTAGTCGTCCACCCCGAGCAGACCAAACACTCGCTCGGCCGAGGCGAACGCGCTCTGGATCATGGTGTACTTGGTGCTGAGGTCGCGCACCGGCACGAAGAACTGCTGGATGTACGCGTAAAACGCGATGAACGTGCCCTTTTGGCGCTCGGCGGAGAGGTCGTCGCCCAGCAGGTGCAGCCGGCGCGCCGCGTACCAGAGTACGAGCCCCACACAGAGTGTCGCGATCATGTCGACGGTCGAGAACATGAGCGCGTCGGTGCGAATGGAGATGCGATTGGCATCGCGGTAGTCGCGGTTAATCTCGGCGTACGCCTCGCGACACTCGCGCTCGCGCGAGAACGCCTGCACCACCTGGATGCCCTGGACCTGCTCGTTCAAGAAGGCGTTGAGCTGCGCCGTGCGCGAGCGGATCTTGCGCTGCGCGACTCGGAGCTGACGCCGGAAATACTCCACCACGATCACCAGTGGCGGCATGACCAAGAACGCGACGAGCGACAGCTGGGCGTCGAGCCAGAGCATCGCGCACACGATGCCGGTGATGAGCATCAGGTCGCCGACCGCGGTCACGGCGCCGCTCGCGAACAGCTCGGCCATCGAGTCGATGTCGTTGGTGACGCGCGTGACGATGCGGCCGACGGGGGTGCGATCGAAGTGGCGAATGGACAGCCGCTGGATGTGCGCGAACACCGCCGACCGCAGCTCTGCCATGGTGCGCTGGCCGGCCAGCTGCATCGAGTAGGTCTCGGCGAAGCTTGCGGCGAAGCGCACGCACACCACCAGCGCGTAGAGCGCGATGACCATGCCGAGCGCGCCCGCATCGAAGCCCACACCCGTCGCGTTGATGGCCTTTTGCAGCAGCATGGGCTGCGCGACGGCAGCGGCGGCACCGAGCGGCATCAGCGTGAATGCGATGCCGTAGAGCAGCTTGTGCCGGCGCGCGTAGGGCAAGAGGTCGCGCAGCATCTGCCAGTCGACCTTTTGGGAGGCGACGTTGGCTTCTTCGTGGAACTGCGCGAGCAGGCGCTCTGCGCGGCTGCTCGGCGCGCCTGGCTGCCTGGGCGTGGTGGACACCCGACTCATAGCGTTGCCAGCTCCTGCTCGAGGTTTTGCCGCTTCCACAGCTCGTGATAAAAGCCGCGCCGCGCGATGAGCTCGCGGTGGGTGCCGCGCTCGACCACCTTGCCGCCGTCGAGCACCAAGATCTGGTCACAGCGCGCCGCGGCCGCGGTGCGGCTGGTGATCAAGATCAGCGTGCGGCCCTCGCTCGCACGATCGATGGCGTCGAGGATGGCGCGCTCGGTCTTGGTGTCGACCGCGCTGAGTGGGTCGTCGAGCACGAGCACCGCCGGCCCGTTGAGCAACGCGCGCGCGAGCGCGACACGCTGCTTTTGGCCGCCCGAGAGCGAGACGCCGCGCTCGCCGACCACGGTGTCGAGGCCGTCGGGCAGCTGCTCGAGCTCGTCGAGGATGCAGGCCTCGCGCGCCGCCTCGCGCACGCGGCGCATGCCCTCGGCGCTGTCGGCATCTTCGAGGGCGAAGCCGATGTTGCGAGCGACCGTGGTGGAGAACAAGAAGGGCTCTTGCTGCGCGTAGCCGACGGCCTTGCGCAGCTCGTCGAGGCGCAGCTGCGTGATGTCGTGACCGTCGAGCGAGACCGCGCCCACCGGGGTGGGCAACAGGCGCGCGAGCAGACCCGCGAGCGTGGTCTTGCCGCTGCCCGTGCGACCCACGATGGCGAGCGAGCCGCCCTCGGGCAGCTCGAACGAGACCTGGTCGAGGATCTTGCGGTCGCCGTACGAGAACGAGAGGTCGTGCACTGCGAGGGCGCCGCGCCCGAGGCGGCCCTCTGGACCGCGCTCGACCGGCGTGGGTGTCGCCACCTCACTCACGTCGGGCGTGGCGTCGAGGATCTCGCGCACGCGCGCGTAGGCGGCACGGCCGCGCTGCACGATGGAGAGGATGTAGCCGGCTGCCATGGTGGGCCACACCAGCTGCGTAAAATAGGCGTAGAACGCGAGCAGCTCGCCCTTGGTGATGGCGCCCGCGTTGATCATCAGACCGCCGCGGTAGATGACGAGCACCGTGCCCAGGCTGCTGATGCCCATCAACACCGGCGTCATCAGCGCGCGCAAGCTGACCACGGCCATGGTGCGCTGCACGGCATCTTGGTTGGCCGCCTCGAAGCGCTGCCGCTCGAACGCGTCGGCGGTGTAGGCGCGCACGACGCGCACGCCACTCAGGTACTCCTGCGCGCGCTCGGACAGCTTGCCCAGCACCTTTTGTTGCTCCTGGCTCACCGTGTACAGCCGGCGCACGAACATACGCATGGCAAACAAAAAGAACGGGTACGGAATGAGCGCGACCAGCGTGAGCTTGGGCGAGATGGCCAGCATCAGCACCAGCGCGCTCGCGTAGGCGACGATGGCGTTGACCAGGTTCATGCTGCCGAAGCCGAGCAACAGGCGCACTTGCCCGAGGTCGTTGGTAGCGCGACTCATGATGTCGCCCGCGCTGCTCTTGCCAAAAAAGGTGGCGCCGAGTCGGTGCAGCTGGGCCAGCACCTCGCCGCGCAGCGTGAACTCGATGTCGCGCCCGACGTTGAAGATGAACACGCGCGAAAACGTGCGCGTGATGAGCACCGCGACGGCGAAGCCAGCCACCCAGAACGCGGTCTCCTGCACCTTGTCGAGGTTGCCCGTGCTGAAGGCATCGACCCCCAGCTTGAGCAGCCACGGGATGGCCTTTTCCATCGCGTTGGTGGCGAGCAGGAACAGCGTGCCGACCAGCAGCACCGGCAGGTGCTCGCGCAGGTAGCTCCACAGCCCGCGCTTGTGAACAGAGCGCATCCCGACCAGTGTCGCAGACATCGCGCTCGACGTTACCGTTTGGTGCGCGACAGGATGCCTTGTTTTTCGGCCAGTCGCTCGATACCGCCCCACGCCTGGTGCGCCTTGCCGGCCTGTTCGCTCACGCCCAACAGCTCGTACAGCGTCGGGACCGCCAGCGTGAGCCCCGGCCGCGCACGCAGCTCGGCCTCGAGCACGCGCGACACGTCCTTGAGCTCGACGGCCGCCGGGATGATGAGCTTGCCGTAGAACAGGTGCTGGGCCTCGGCGACGGTGCTGGTGCGCTCGTCGTAGACCACCAGCTCGACGCCCGGGGCCACTAGCTCGGACAGCTTGCCGGCCAGTGCCTGCACCATGCCGCGCTGCTTTTGCATGCCGATCAGACGCAGCCGGCGCTCGTCGCCAGGGCGCAAGATCCACAGCAGCGGGAAGACCGGAACGTCGCGGGTCTCGCCGTCGGCCGTCTGGACGCGGTTCATGCGCACGGGCGCGCCGTCCCACAACACCACGTCGCCGTAGTCGACGCTGGCTCGGCGCGCCGTGGGCGACTGCAGCACGCCGTGACACGGCGACAGCGGCTGGACCCACAACACCTCGAAGGTGACGGCCTGCTGCGGCAGCGGGTCGCCCTGCCCCGTGTCCTCACCCAGGGTTGCCACCCGTACCTGCATGGGCGGCATGTTGGGCACGTAGGGCATGCCCGCGCTCGACAGCTCGCCACGAATGCCGAGCTTGTCCCACGCCTCGAGCGCCAGCTTGCCCTCGCCCAGGGCCGTCGCGCAGATGGCCAGGTTCCACAGCACCGGGCGCTGGGCTCCGAGGCGCGCGAACGCCTTCTGGTTGGCGTCGAGGCCCTCTTTGAAGCGGCCTCGCCACTTGTAGAACAGCCCGAGGTGAAACCACCACGCGCCGCGCGTGCCGTCGATGGCGAGCGCGACCTTGTACGCGTTGAGCGCGTCTTCGTCGTGCTCGGGGCCCATCATCCGCAGGCCGTCTGCCATGTTCACTTGCAGGTAGCCGCCGACCGACGCGTCCCTGCGCTGTGGGCCGTCGAGCGCCTCGAAACAACGCTGACAGGCGCCCGCTGCAAGGTGCGCGGGGCCCTTGTCGAACGGTGGTTCGTCGCTCGGACGCAGCTCGGCGACGCGCAACAGGGCGGCCGAGAGGGGGATGATGACGTTCGGGTCGGTGCCGAACCCACCTACGATGCGCTCGGCGACGATCAGCGCGTCGGGGTTGCTCGGGTCGCTCGACAGGAGCTCTGCGAAGGCCAGTGCCGCGGCGCGCGAGTGCGCGACATCGTGCTGGAATTGCGCGAACAGCTGCCACGCTTTCTGCGCGTCGCCGAGGCGCGCTGCGTCGAGCGCGGGGGCAAGCTGTTTGTCGGTAGGCGCAGCGTCAGGCATGGCGCGTGTTCTAGTCGAGCGGGGTAACACTCGCCATCTCGACGAAACGTCAGCTCGCATCTTGCGCTCGAGGCCCCGCGTTCCGTAACCTCAGGTAAGTATCCGTGCCTTCGCCGCAACCAACTTCGCCGGTACTCGTGCGCAGGAGCGCAGGCCTCTCGGACGTCGGGCGACGCCGAGCCTCGAACGAGGACAGCTTCTTCGTCGACGACCGTATCGGGCTCTACGCTGTCGCTGACGGCATGGGCGGTCACGCGGCCGGCGAGGTCGCGAGCCAAGAGGCCATCGACACCGTGCGCGGCATGGTGCGCCAGGGCGAGGGCCTGCTGCGCGCCGTCGAGGCAGGCGACCACTCGCCCGAGGCGCTGTGGCGCGTGGGGCGGCTGCTCGAGAGCGCGGTGCAAGCCGCCACGTACATGGTGTTCGGCATCGCGCAGAACGATCCAGAGCAAGCGGGCATGGGCACCACGCTCTCCGCGCTGCTCCTGTGCCTTTCCAGCACAGTGGGATCCGAAGCTTGGAATTCACGTGACTTGAAGTCGCGGC
>JADMIO010828233.1_pt1 | contig 44370 bp, 35 predicted proteins | sample 8958161 | NCBI WGS metagenome assembly JADMIO01 (sample SAMN16585339, study PRJNA669376) | soil metagenome | isolation source: Crop rotation soil | place: USA: Cullars Rotation, Alabama | collected 2011
GCGACAACTTGTCCACGTGGAATTCTAAGCTTAGGATCCCAATGTGCTGGAAAGGCTGCTCGCCCGGCTCGACCGCGTGAAGGCGACCGTCGACAGCGGCATCGCGGCCGACTCGGCACGCGATAAGGCCCTGTCGCTGCTCGTCGGCGGCGTTTCGGATGCGTTCGATTTGGGCAAGGAAGACACCGCCACGCTGGCCCGTTACGACACGGAACCGCTGGTGCGGACCGAGGCGATTAACAAGAAGTGGAACAACCACAAGAACTACCTCGACAACGCCCGTACCCTTGGCAAACTACTGCTACTGGCCCGACGGCTGTGCGAGCGCGGAGCCGGGTTTGTGACGGTGACGACCAGCTTCGTTTGGGACATGCACGCCGACTCGAACAACGCCCCAGTCACTGAGGGCATGGGCTACATGGGGCCGCCGCTCGACCATGCCCTGTCGGCGTTCCTCGAAGATGTGAAGGCTCGCGGTCTGGAGGACAAGATTCTGCTGGTCTGCTGTGGGGAGATGGGCCGCACGCCCCGAATCAACAAGGGCGTCGGCCGCGACCACTGGGGCAACCTGGGGCCACTGCTACTGGCCGGCGGCGGGCTGAAAATGGGACAGGTGATTGGCCGTTCGAGCGCGAACGGCGGCGATCCGAACTCCGACCCGGTGCGGATCAAGAACCTGGTCTCGACAGTGGTGCATTCGCTCTTCGACGTGGGCCGCCTGCGCGTGACTCGTGGCGTGTCGCGCGAGCTGTTGGCGATGGCGGACGCAGACCCGCTCCCAGGGTTGCATGGTTAGATGACATGACGGCCGACCGCACCGGAGACGAAGGCGGGTGCCTGGTTCCCTACTTCGACTCCGGTGCGGCCGCCTTCTTCTTCAACTCCTCAATCCGCGCCTTCCACGCCCTCACGGCCGACTCGCGCACCGTATCGGTGGCACCGGCGTCGTACCCGGCCAGTGTGCGATTGTTGTTCGCGTCCGGGTCGATTTCCGTCATCAGGTTCATGAACGCGAGCTCACGGATGACGATGGCGTCGGAACTCAGCGCCTCCACGATCCGATCGAGCGTGGCCGGGTTTTTCTTCTCCGATTCGGTGAACCCGCGCATCAGGCGCACAGCCAGATCGGCCTGCGTCTCGTTCAAACGCGACTTCTCAATCAACTGCTTGCGGAACGCCATCAGTTCGTCGGGGCCGACCGCCAGCGCGAACTGTAGCCCCTCAACTGCCGCCCGGCGAACATTCGGGACTTTCAGGTCGCCCAGCGCGTCGACCAACTCGGGCAGGTCGCCGATGGCGGCCTGACACAGAATTCCGACCCGTGCGCCGGCCAGAGCCCGTTCGGTGGGGGCACGTTCTTGGCTGAGCTCCGCGAGTACGGCCTTCGTGCGGGTCGGGTCGGTCAGTCGCTTCGAGATGTCGTCGATTGCTTCGAGCGCCAGCTGGGCCTGCCGGCCATTCGGCGGGAGCGGAAACCGGGCGAAGTAGACCGACGGTTTGCCATCCGGCTTCGTATCAAGTTTCTTGGGTCCCTGTAAGCCGCGACCCTTGTTATCCCAGAAAACCGCCTCGCCGACCCCGATCTGCGGGATATCCTTGTACCGCACTGTCAGTCCGGCGTGGCCGGCAACGACGGCCAGCGCGGCCGACGCTTGCGGCGGTTCCGGCAGGTTGCCGCGAGTCAGCGATGGGACCAACTCAAACGCCACTTCGGCGGATTCGTTGGGGAGCGTCACGTCCCACACTTGATCGGCGAATCGCAGGCGGACCTTTCCGCCGCTGGGCTTCTTCATTTGCAGGTAGATGCGCCCCGCGTAGACAGCGAGATCGCCGACGAACCCCTCAGCCGGAGCGTAAAACGTGGCCGACGAAGCCAGGAGCGGTGATGGGAACAGCTCCGGTAGGTTGCCCCACAGATCGACGCGCAGACCTGTGTCGAGCTGGATCGCCGCGCGCGAGCCTGGCAGGCTCAGGAGCCGGTCGGTGCCCTGAACGGCCGGGTCGGCCGCCGAGACGCGAGACCAGCTGTCGTCGTCGGTCTTCTTGCGCAGTAGCACGACAACCGCCTTTTCGCGCTCCCACTTGCCGAGCGGCACCGCGTCGGCACGCGGGGCCGGAACCGCGGGGGCCAATTCGCCGGGTGGCTCCTTCGGGTTCATCGGGGTCGGGATGACGGGGCGCGGTGGCGGTACGACCTCCGGTCCGTTCGGCTTAGCCGTGGTTTCCGGCGGGGTTGGCGTTGTCACCGGCGGGGTCGGCGTCGGGTTCGAGGGGAGTGTCGGCTTCGTAACGGGAAGAGCCGCGTAGGCCAGCGGTGCCTCCGGCTGTCGGCCGGCATCGGTGGGGGGCAGCGTCCACCAGACGGCGAATGTGAACGCGGCCGCCGCGGCAGTTACGCCCATGGCCCACGCGAGCCGGCGGCTACGCGACCCCGACCGCGAGAGGGCCGCCAGCCCGAGTAGCAGTGGCGCGTCAGTATCATCCGGGTCGCCGTGACCGTTTTCGTCCCGACCGCCCACGCCGCCGACCGCGGGAGAATGCCCCGACTTGCGGTTCGGGATCGACTCGCGGCCCTTCACCAGATGGTACATACGCTGGTGCGCCGTCGGCGGTACCCTTACCGGTTCGCTGAGCACCATGGTCAGGATTTGGTGGCACGCGGCCACCTCGGCCAGATGCACGTCGTTTTCGAGGCAGGCGTGCTCGAACTCCGCGACTCGCTCGCCAATCAGGGAGTCGCTGAGGTACTCGGCGACCGTGTTCGGGTCGGATGGCCCACCGTCGGGGCCCGCCGGCGGCGTCGAGAGGCCGCGCTTCCGTGTGACCCGCCGAATGCGTTCCACCAGATCTTGCGCGGTCGGGTTTTCAGCCACCTTGTGCCCCATCGCCCGTGCGTCGGCCGGGTTCAGCGTGTCGTCCAGGTAGGCAAGCAAGGTTCGCAGCGTCAGTCGGAGCATCGAAATCTCCACGAAAGGGGCACCGTCACCCTTATTAGTGGGTCAAGTCGGCTACCTTCGTGCAAGAAAATGACGTTCGTTCCGAATCGCCGAGATCCGTGTCGGCGTGAGGTGTGGCCGCAGGGAAGTCTTGGGAAATGAGTGGAGGTCGCGACGAGATTGGCCGGCGGAGGTGTCTGTCCGCGGCGGCCATTGGCGGAAATAATGTCTTTGACGGCTGCGGTCCAAAGAAGCAATGCGGTATCAGACACTCGGCCGACGGCCCTGGTTCCGATCCCGAAAGGTGATCCGGCCGCGGGTCAGGTCGTATGGCGAGAGTTCGAGCGTTACCCGGTCGCCGGGAATGATACGGATGTAGTGCTTTCGCATCTTCCCGGCGATATGCGCGGTCACGATGCCGCCGATGTCGAGTTCGACCCGGAACTGAGTGTTCGCCAGGGCCTCCTTGACTCTCCCTTCGACTTCGATTGCTTGATCCTTCGCCATGGGGTTCTCGTGCCTCGGAGGGTGTGAAACGGGACTGTCGTGAGCGGGCTTATGGGCGAGCGGGTTCGTCCAGTGCTTCGCGTCGTCCTCGGTCCGTCAGTCCCCAGCCCTGGGCGCTAATTTCAAACCAGGGGTGGTTGATGAGCGGCCAGAATCGCTCCAACGTCATGCCGAGTGTGGCCGCGAGTGCATCGCCGGGCGTGGGACCGTGATCGGTTAGGTATCGGGCGATCTGCTTCCGGAAGACGTCGGTCATGGGAGACATCCGTAAGGTCCAGGAACCCGCCACGAAAAAAGCCCCCGACCGGAATCGGGGGCTAGCGAACGACCGAACGAATTACGACCGGCGATCGCCACCGCCGGATAACTGCGTTGTCACGAGAAGGCAAACATCGCCATCCCTCAGTCTTTATACGCCAGAGAATCGGTTCCGCATACCCCATATTCCGCTCATCCCAAACGGAGCCTGACTAAAAGAAATGGGAATAGCCGTGCGGACAGCGTATCCTGCCCGTCGCGGTTGGCGCGTCGGCTCTGTCACGTTTTTTGTTGCCTTTCAGTTCACGAAAGCCGGTTTTAGGTCACGGAAGGTGAAGGCACCAGGACTTCTTCGATCTGCAGGCGAAACATGCGGCCGTCCACGGTTCGCCACGTCATCATTAGCGTGTCCGCGCGGGGGGCCGGTTTCTTGTGGCGGTCGCGCTTGACCTCGGCACAATGGTGTTCGTCTACTAACACCTCGGACTTGCCACCCGACTGCACCGCGATGGTGAGGCGACTCATTACTCCCCCCGATCAATGTCAATGGCAGGCATAATCGACTGGTTTTATTCTACCAGTTTTGAGAAAGTCCGGGGAAGATTTCGGTCCCATAGCGGACCGCCGTTGGTGATTCAATGGTGTTCGGCGGGCCGTCACTCTTGCCCTATTGCCCCGAACGGCCGACTATGCGACCGACCCCGAGCAATGCGCTTGGTTCGCATGGAGCCAATCTCCGACGGACGAGCCCAACTCGAATAAACGGTCCCAAACCCGTGCCAACTCGACGGCCGGATTTTGATGTTCGTGAAGCGAACCTGATGCGTTCCAGGATTGTCTAAGCTGCGCCTCCACGACGACGTTTTTCGCTCGTTGCCGTCTTCACAAGGGGCTTGCGTGGGATGCGGATTTATCTATACAATAAGCGAACGGGAAGTAATGGGGATTGGTGTAACGGTAGCACGACTGACTCTGACTCAGTTAGTCTAGGTTCGAATCCTAGATCCCCAATTTTAAGCAAGACCTGCCTTATAAATCACTTACGGCAGGTCTTGCACTTTTATCGAGTGCTGAATTCAAGACTGTAGACCATAGAGTAGACCAAAAAGTTTTTGTGCGGGATCGATCTGCGCGACCTCAGGCCGCAGCTATGGCCTGTGTACAGAAGAGAGCCGGCGGCAGTTTCGACTGGAACTGATGAGGGGTCTGGTCTGTGGGCTCCTTTGCGGCGTGGCTGGCGGATTGGTAATCGGCACGACGACGGGGTTCTTCCGCACTTTCGGCGCAACATGGCTTCTGGCAAACCCCACTCGATCGGATCGCCATCTCATCCTTTGCGGACAACTCTCGCCCGCAACAATCGCATTTCCGCTCTGCCAAACATAGCCCGCTTCTTGGCCTTCAACCGATTCACTTACCCTTCGACCTGACCATTGCTCCACGCCGTCGTCAACGCCGCGTTTACTGCCGCCTCGTCCGATAGCAATCCGGCGGCAAAGTTCACCAACTCCGATACGCCACTCCCGGCCGCCTTGGCCAACCAGTCCGTCAGCGGCTGCGTCACCATCTTCCGGACCATGCCGACGAACTCCTCGGCGATGCTGCGGGAGTGGCAGGGAAGCTATCAGGAAAACGTTTTCCAAAGGCGTCCTCCACGAGTGACTGAGGACGACTGGAATGGCTGTTCGAGGCGGTCGCGCGGGGTTGGGTACCGTACACGCGGAAGGTCGGCGACGATCCCGATTTCGTCATCCGGTCGATGAAGTGGCGTAGTCGAACGCTCGATCGTATTGAGGCGCGGGCGATGGTGGACCAACTGGCCGGCGGATGCGGCCTGGAGGTGTCATTGATCATCGCCGTCCCGCACGATCCTTAAGAACTGGTCCTCGTGCCCTCCGGTGGCTGCCCCGGCATATGGAGGAGGTTGAGGGGCGGGCGACGCGGCAGCGGCACGTCTTCGCGTTGAACGTCGAGCGGCGGGGAGCGGTGCGACAAAGGCTGAACCTTCCAGCGATGACCGCCCCCAACTCGACCGAAGGCACGTTCCTCGCATCACTTCTTGGGGCTATCCTTGCCCTGGGAACTGTAAACCGGGTTCAGGCCGATCTCCCAGCTGTGGCCGGTCAGGTCGTGGCCGATCGCCGCGAAGTGCGCGAACAGCTTGCGCTCCATGTCGGCGGCCCGATTCGGCTCGGCCGCGGTCAGGTTCCGCGACTCGCTTGGGTCGGCTCGCAAGTCGAATAACTCGCGGGTCTTGCTCTCCAGGGTGTAGATGAACTTCCAGCCGTCCGGCGCGATCACCGATCGCTTATAGGTGTACTGCCTGTAGTCGGTTTCCGAGAAGAGGTCGCGCCCGACTGGATGGCCCGCCATGGCCGGCACCAGGCTGGTTCCGCGAAGCTGTTTTTGCACGCGGTCCGAAACGCGAATGTCCAGCAATTCCAGGATGGTCGGCATCACGTCGATGCTGCTGACCCGCTCGGCGACGACCGTTCCCACACTGCCGCCCGGCAGTCGAATGAAGAGCGGCACGCGAATCTGCTCGTCGTACAGCGTGAATCCGTGATCGAGCCGCCGATGTTCGTACAACTCCGTGCCGTGGTCCGAGGTCACGACGAACAGCGTCTTTCCACGCAGATTCAACTTGTCGAACTCCTCCAGGAAGTGTCGGAATCGTTCGTCTGCCCGTTGCACCTTCTCGTCGTACACGGCCCGCCAGAAGCGAACGTCCTCGTCGCGCAGCGTCAGGTGGCCTCGCTCCAGCCCTTCCTCGCGCAGCGCTTCTTGCTCCTGCACGGAGCCCGTGAACTTCCGATCGTAGCCCGGTTCCACAAAGCGGTAGTCGTATCCGCTGGCCGGCACGTACTGGCCATGAACGTCGTAGCCGTGCAGGAACGCGAAGAACTTCTTGTCCCTGTTCGCCCGCAGCCACGACAACGCCTCGGGGATGCTGCGGTCGAAGCCGCCGAACTTGCCAGGTTCGGAATAGTAAACGTCAAAACCCTGCTCGTAGCCGAACCCGCCGCTCACGCCGGCGTTGCCGGTAAAACCGCCGGTCGTGTAGCCGTTTTGCTTCAAGACATCGGCGAGCGTCGCCAACTCGGGCGACAGTTCTTTCAGGTTCGCGGGTTTTTTCACGGGCGGCGCGTAGACCGCGAACTTGTTCGTCATGCGATGTTCGGACGGGTAGACGCCGGTGAACCAGGTCATCGAGGCCGGCACCGTCCAGGACGCGACCGAATATGCGTGGGTGAACTGGAACCCCTCGCGGGCCAGGGTGTCGAGCGTCGGGGTCACGTGGCGCGGATAACCTAGCACACCAACATGCGCGGCCTGAAGTGCGTCCATGCTCACGAAGACGAGATTGCAATCCTTGAACTTTAACGCTCGCGGCAGAGCCGTGGAATCGGTCGGAATGCTCGGAATCGGCCCGGCTCCACACTGACACCCGCACGGGATCAGGACCGCAAGCAGCGCGGCCGCGAGGGCTGTCCCGTGCCAGGTTCGCATTCCGTGGTCTCCGTCGCATGCGCCGCGCGTCGATTCAGGGCGTCCGGGCGATGCGGAAGCCGACGTAGTCCTTGGCTTCATCGGGCGTCAGCCAGAACCGACTGGCGGAGCGGCAACTGCCTTCGTTCACCATCCAGGAGCCGCCGCGTACCAACCGCTGCCGGCCCTCATGCGGCCCGCGTGGATTGATTGTCACGGCTTCAGTGGAATAGTCCTTGTCGTACCAGTCCCCGCACCATTCTCCCACGTTGCCATGCATGTCGAACAACCCGTAGCCGTTCGGTTTGTAACTGCCCACCTTCGCGGTTCGGCCGAGGGAGTTCCAGACCGGGGAACCGTACCCGGTGGCTGGTCCTGGCTTCAGGTTGGCTTCCCGGCCGCTGTTTGCGTAGCCGTAGTGGAACGGGGTCGTCGTTCCCGCCCGACAGGCAAACTCCCATTCGGCCTCTGTCGGCAGACGGTAGCCGTTGCCATTCACGACCGTGACCGTGGCGGTCGTAATGCGGTCGGAAGTTCGCTTTACGTCCGTCATCTTGTAGTAGGGTTCATACCCGTCCCGCTGACTCAACTGGTTGCAAAACGCGATTGCATCGAACCACGTCACATTCTCGACCGGGAAGCGATCCGTGTTCTCTCCCGCCACCTTGGCTTTCCCACCCCCTGCGGCCGCGAACCAACTCGGAGCGGCTTTCATCACCTTCTGGTATTCGTCTTGCGTGACCTCGTACGCCCCCAGCAGGAATGTTCCGGTGAGGCGAACCCGGTGGATCGTCTCGTCGGGGCGGCGGTTGGCCTCGTTCGCTGGCGAGCCCATCTGGAACTCATTCGGTTCGACCACGACCAGTTCCAAGCCGATCGACTTGCTCATCCGCGCGCCGAAGATGATCCGTCGGATGGCAACTCGAGTGCGGCGGTGGACCTCCAAGTCTTCGCTCGCGCTCGCGGTCTGTAAGGCGGGAAGGGCCGCTTCGCCGAGGGCGACCAGGTCGCGGAGAGCCGCTTCACGCACGGCGTACACCGGATTGCCAAGTTGACCAACGAGCGCGGTGATGTGATTCGCGGTTGCGGGGCCAGGCTCACCGCAAAGCGGCGTCCCTGCACCCGACAGCAGGACGGCGGCCAGCGCGCCCGCCAGGCGTGGGACAGGCATGACATGTCCTCGAAATCCGCGACGCTGGGACTGCGTACCCACACTCTACGGCGGACCGTATGCCCTGTCGCAGATAGAACGCCGCCCCGGGCTGGCTGGGCTACGTCCCGCAGAACGTTCGGTAGCCGCGTTCGTCGGCGGGCGGGTCCCGATACCGTGCCCACTCGACACCGCGTTCGTACGGCGACGCCAGGGCTGCCAGCAGATCGTGCAGCACCGACAGGTCGTCACGCTCCTCCGCCGCCGACAGGGCGTCCTCGACCCGGTGGTTCCGCGGGATAACCACCGGGTTGGCCGCCCGCATCGCGGCCACGGCCGTGCCGAGCGGCCGGCCGTCGCGGCGCAGGCGCGCCTGCCAGCGGGCGTGCCAGGCCTGAAACGCCTCGTCCGAAACCCGCTCACCGGCCGGTGGCTCGCCCGGCGACAGGTCGGCGAACGTATTGGTGAAGTCGGCCCGCGTCCGCGCCATCCAGTCGAGCAGCGCCTGGGCCAGCTCCCGGTCCTCGGCCTCCGCGGTCTGAAGCCCTAGCTTCCGCCGCATCCCGCTCAGCCAGTACCCCGCAAACCGCTCCGGAAACTCGCCGAGCACCTCCGTAGCCTGGGCGACTGCCTGCTCCGGCTCGGGGGCCAACAGCGGCAGCAGCGACTCGGCGAACCGGGCCAGGTTCCAGTGGGCGATCGTCGGCTGGTTGCCGTAGGCGTACCGGCCAGCGCGGTCGATCGAGCTAAACACCGTCGTCGGATCGTAGGCGTTCAGGAACGCGCACGGGCCGTAGTCGATCGTCTCCCCGGAGATGGCCATGTTGTCCGTGTTCATCACCCCGTGGATAAACCCGACCAGCTGCCACTGCGCGATGAGCGCGGCCTGCCGGTCGGCGACCGCGCGGAGGAATGCCAGGTACTTGTCTGGAGCCTCAGCCAACTCCGGGTCGTGGCGGGCGATCGCGTAGTTGGCCAGCGCCCGCAAGGTCGGCTCGTCTTGCCGCCCGGCCGCGTACTCGAACGTGCCGACCCGGAGGTGGCTGGCCGCCACGCGGGTCAGGATCGCCCCCTTCCGGACCGATTCCCGGTAGACCGGCTCGCCGGTGGTGACGACCGCGAGGCTGCGGGTCGTGGGGAGGCCGAGGGCGGCCATCGCCTCGCTGAGGACGTACTCGCGGAGCATCGGGCCGAGGGCCGCGCGGCCGTCGCCGCCGCGGGAGAACCGCGTCCGTCCCGCCCCCTTCAGCTGGACGTCGACGAGCCGGTCGGCTGGCGTCCGGTGCTCGGCCAGCAGGATCGCCCGGCCGTCGCCGAGCATCGTGAAGTGGCCGAACTGATGCCCGGCATAGGCCTGCGCGATCGGATGGAAACCGTCGGGCAGGGCCTGGCCGGCAAATAGCTGGGCCGCGGCGTCCGGCGCGAGCCCACCGAATTCGAGGCCGAGGTCAGTTGCCAGACGGTGGTTCAGGATGGATATCGTCGGGGCCCGCACCGGGGCCGGGGTGGCAGAGGTGAAGAGCGCCTCCGGCAGCCGCGCGTAGGTGTGGTCGAGCCGCCACCCGACGGCGCGGGGGTCCGCAACCGATGCCGCCAACGTATCCATCCGCATCTCCGATCGGTGCGTTCGCAATGACGCCATGATACCCGAACCGACGCCATGACGCCGGGCGGCGGCGATCGACCAAGCCGAACTATCGATGCGAACTGGGAGGAGGGCGGCCGGTTCGTCGCGACCAAGTAACTGTGCCAGGCCCAGGCCTGCCCAAAACCGAGCAACGGGTGCCAGCCATCAAGACGAAGGCCGGTTAGCGGCTCCAATCCGTTCGCCCGATAGCTAAAGATTGAAACGGCTATCGCGCCGGCTACTGCCGCAAAGAGGACGAGGACGACCCGGCCCTGTCGACTGGCAGCGCAAGTTAGGAAAACGTTTTCCTAAATCGGTGGCCTCCGCGCCAGGCTCGACGCCACACCCCCGCTGATATTCAACTGCTCCAGCCGGTTCGCCAACAGGCGTGAAGCGGCCCACGATCGTTGGTGACGGCTGGATCGTGATCCGCGAGCGCGGCGGTGGACCGATCCGGTGCCGTCACCGGCCGTGGCACACGTTCGCCGCGGTCGACAAGGATGGGCCCGAACGAGGAACCCGAGGTTGCGGTTGTTGCCGGTGTCGAAGACGTCGAGGACAGGGGCGTACGCGAACGAGCGACGGCGAGGGGGCTGACTTCGGTGTGACGCACGTGCCGGGGCACTTCGACGGCGAGCCGCTCATCAACCAGATCAACGACCGTGCGAAGGGGTTGCGGATCGTGCCGCCGGTGGTGAAGGCGCTGGCGTGCGGCGACGTCGGTGCGACGGCGGAGGTCGCGGCGATCGTGGCAGCGGTTCACTGCGAGGCACAGCCGAGTGCGTGACGCTCACGATACGGCGACGTTCACGATCTCGTCCACGGCCGCTGACATGCCGCCGTCGCCGTCGGTCAGCGTGAACCGCACGGTTCGCGGGGCCGTGGACGGCGTCGCACTCATATTGGCGAAGGTGATGTTCCGCAGCACCGCCTGCACGATGGACGCTGTCGCACTCGCGTTAAACGTCACCACCAGCGGCGACGCGACCGCCGTTCCTCCGGTGAACGTGCCGATCGCCACGCCGCCGTACGTGATCGTCGTCCCGTTACTGCGGGGCTGCACCCTGCCGCTTTGCGTGAACCCGGCAGGATGACGAGGTCCGTCTGTGGCGGGCATTCACATCGTCACATTGATGACCTCGTCGACCATCAAGCTGGTCCCGCCGTCGCCGTCGGTGAGCACGAACCGCACCGTCCGCGTCGGGACCGCCCCGCCGCTCGTCGGGTCCGCGGACGTGTTCCCGAACGTCACGTTGCGGAGCAACGACTGCACCGCCGCCACCGTCGCCTTGTTCGTGAACGTTACCACCAGCGGCTCCGAACCCCCGCCGCCGCTCAACGTACCGATCACGTTGGTCGCACCGCCGAATGTGATCTGCGTGCCCGACACGCCGATCTGACCCGCGGCGAACCCCTGGTGCCGCACCGCCAGCCGGTCGCTCGAAAGCGACCCGCCCGGCTGCGAGACCGTCAGCGTGCCGCCCTCCAAGTTGACACTATCCACGTCGGCCACCGTCGCGTCGGACGCCAGCACGATGGCCGCCGATCCGGCCTGAAACGCGGTGGACGCGGGAACGCCGCCCAGCACCGGTGCGTCGTTGACCGGCCCGATCGCCAGCGATTGCGTCACCGGAATCGGCGTTCCGCCGTCGCCGTCGGTCAGCACGAACTGGACTGTGCGGGTCAGTGTCATCGGGTTGTCTGTGAGCAACTGGTATGTCACGTTTCGTAGCACCGCCTGCACCACGGCCGGCGTCGCCGCGGCCGTGAACGTCACGACCAGCGGCGTGGTGCCGACGCCGCCCGACTTGGTGCCGACCGCCGCCCCGCCGTAGGTGATGGTCGTCCCGCTCACCCCGACTTCGCCCGGACCGGTCCCCTGGTGCCGCACCGCCAGCCGGTCGTTCACCCCCGCGTTGGCCGTCAGCGTCACCGTCAGCTTGCCGCCGGACAGGTCGAGGCTGTCCACATCGGCCACCGTCGCGGTCGGGGCCAGGACGAGCACGTCGTTCTCGGTGTACCTCGCCGTCGCCGGCACCCCGCCGAGCACCGGCACATCGTTCACCGCCTTGACAGTGATCGACTGCGTCCGCGTAGCAGACGTGCCGCCGTCGCCGTCGGTCAGCACGGTCCGCACCGTACGGCTCGGGTTGGCCCCGAAGTTTGTCGGTGACTCCGACGCGTTGCTAAAGGTCACATTCCGCAATACCACCTGGACGGCGGTCGGCGTGGCGGCGGTGTTGAAAGTGATGACGAGCGGGTCGGTGCCGCCGCCGCTGACCGTGCCGATGGCGGTGCCCTGGTAGGTGACGGTTGAGCCGGACACGCCGACCTGGCCTGGACCGGTGCCCTGATTGCGGATCGCCAGCCGGTCGGCCGACCACCCGCCGGCCGTGAGGGTCACGGTCAGAGTGCCGGTGCCGAAGTTCGCTGAGTCCACATCGCTCGCCGTCGCGCTGGGGGCCAGCAACAGAGTGCCATTCTCGGTGTAGGTCAGCGGCGACGCGAAGCCGGTCAGGACCGGGGCGTCGTTGACCGGGACGATGGTCAGCGCCTGGGTGGCAGTCGCGCTCCCGCCGTCGCCGTCGGTCAGGGTGAACTTGAGGGTGCGGGTCAGGACCGCCGGGTTGTCCGTGAGCAACTGGTAGGTGACGTTTCGCAGCACGGTCCGCGTGGCGGTCGGCGTGGCGCTGGCGTTGAACGTCACTACCAGCGGAGTTGTGCCGGTGCCGCCGGCGAACGAGCCGATCGCGACGCCGCCGTAGGTGACGCTGGTGCCGCTCGTGCCGACCTGGCCGGACCCGGTGCCCTGGTTGCGAATTGCCAAGCGGTCGTTGATCCCGGCGTTCGCGGTGATGGCCACCGTTAACTTGCCGGTGTCGAAGTTGGAACTGTCCGGGTCGGTCACGGTGGCGGCCGCAGCAGGGAACAGGGTGGCGTTTTCGGTGTAGACGATGGGGCTGGCGAGGCTCCCCAGGACCGGGGTGTCGTTGACTGATTGGATCGTGAGACTCTGGTTGACCGCCGCCGACGAGCCGCCGTCACCGTCGGTCAGGGTGAACTTGACGGTGCGGGTGAGGACGGCCGGGTTGTCCGAGAGCAGTTGATAAGTCAGGTTTCGGAGCACGAGTTGCACTCGTGCCGGCGTGGTGTTGGCGTTGAAGGTGACGACCAGGGGCGTGGTGCCGACACCGCCAGTGAATGAGCCGACGGGGATGCCGCCGGTGGAGATGGTGCTGCCATCAACGCCGACCTGGCCGGCGGTGATGCCCTGGTTACGGATCATGAGCCGGTCATTGATGCCGGCGTTCGCGGTGATGGTCACGGTCAGCTTGCCGGTGTCGAAGTCCGGGCTGTCCGGATCGACGACGGTGCCGACCGGGGCGAGCAGCAGGATGGCGTTCTCGGTGTAGCCAACCGGCGAGGCGATGCCGCCGACGGCCGGGGCGTCGTTCACCGGCACGACCGCCACCGTTTGCGTCACGGCCGCCGACGTGCCGCCGTCGCCGTCCGCCACGCTGAACTTCACGGTCCGGTTGACGGCCACGGGCGCGTCGCCGAGGAGCTGGTACGTGACGTTCCGCAGGATGGCTTGCGCGGCCGCAGGCGTGGCGGCCGCATTGAGCACAACCGTCAGCGGCGTCGTACCGATGCCGCCGCTGACGGTGCCGACCACCGTGTCGCCGACCGTCACCTCGCTCCCCACCACGCCGACTTGCCCCGCGTCCGTGCCCTGGTTGCGGATCGCTAGCCGGTCGTTCGCCCCGGCGTTCGCCGTCAGCGCCACGGTCAGTTGCCCGCCGGCGAGGTCCGCGCTGTCCGGGTCGGCCGCGGTCGCCGCCGGGGCCAGGAGCAGCACGGCGTTCTCCACGTACAGCGCCGAGGAGGCGATCCCGCCCAATGCCGGGGGGTCGTTCACCGCGGTCACGGCGATCGTCTTGGTCGCTGTACCGGTCCCGCCATCCCCGTCGTCGATGGCGACGGCCAGCGTCCGGCTCGTGCTGCTCCCGCCCGCCGTCGGGTCGTCGGAGACGTTCTGGAATTGCACCGTGCGCAACACCGCTTGGACCGCGGCGGGGGTGGCCGCGTTCACGAACCTCACCACCAGGGGCGTGGTCCCCGCCCCGCCGGCAACGCTGCCGACGGCGACGCCGTCATAGGTGACGGTCGTGCCGGACACCCCGACCTGGCCCGCCCCGGTGCCCTGGTTCTTCAGGGTGAGGCGGTCCGTCGCGAGCGCGCCGGCGGTCAGGCCGGCGGTCAGGGAGCCGCCCGCGAAGGTCGGAGTGTCCACGTCGGCGACGGAACCCAGCCCGGCCACGAGGGTCGCGGCCGCGTTCTCCGCGTAGGACATCATCGCGGCGAAGCTCACGACCGGCGGGTCGTTGACGTCGGTCACGGCGATCAGGAACGCCTTCACGACGGCGACCCCCGACTCGTTCACCACGCGAACCCGCACGGAATAGGTCGCCTTGGCCTCATAGTTCAACGACGCCCGCGCCACGAGTTGATCGCCGTCGATGGCGAACTGAGCGTTGTCGGTGCTGCCCGGACCGGACACCAGTGAGTACGCGTAGGCGGAGCCCGCGTTCGGGGGTTCGACGGCCAGGCGGCCGACGACGGCGTTCGCCCCGGCGTTCTCCGGGATGGCGGCGTTCGTCAGCAGCAAGTTGGTTGGGGCTTCGTACACGTTAAGAACCGAAATCGCGATCGCCGAGTCCGTGGTGCGGCCCGTGGTGTCGGTGGTGCGAACGACGACGGTGTAAGTGGAGCGGATCTCGTAGTCGAACGAAGCGTTGGCGAGCAGCTGGTTGCCGCTGAGGTGGAAGAACGCGTTGTCTCCGAGTTCGGGGGGCAACGATCGAACGGCCGAGTCGCCGGCGTCGGCATCGGACGGCGGTGCGACGGTGCCGAACGGCGCGTTCGCGCCGGCGTTTTCCTCCACGGCCGCACCCATTAGTACGGCCGAGAGAGGCGCGCGCTGGTCGTCGAGGTTATCGTACCGTTGGGTGAAGACGCCGTCCGACGAGTAGTCGGTGTCCTGCCCTTGACTGCTCCAGGCGATCACGAAGTCCCCGCCCTGGTCCACCGCGAGCGCCGGCTGGCCCTGCGGCCCCGTGGTGAACGTGTTCACGCGGAACTCGCCCGACTGCGGAATTCCTTGCACGTTGTACACGCGCGCGGAAACACCGAAGTGGCTTCCGTCCGCACCGTACGAACCCCAGGCGATGATGAAGTCGCCGTTCGCGTCCGTGCGGGCAACCGGGGCCAGTTGGTACGAGTAAGTGTACTCATTGACGTGGAACTCGCCGCCGGCCGGGGTGCTGTCGGGTCGATACCGCCGGGCGTAGACTGCGGTGTTGTCCTCCCCCTGGCCGTCGCTCGTCCAGGCGATCACGAAATCGCCGGTGGCGTCCACCCCCACCGAGGGGGCCTCCTGTGAGTTGGTCGTGTAGGTGTTGACCGGGAATTCCGAGGTAAGCGGGTTGCCAGCGGCATCGAACCGTCGGGCGTAAACGCCCGCGCCGCCGGCCGCGTCCTGAGCGTCGCTCTGCCAGGTAATGACGAAACTGCCGTCCGCGGCGAGACCGATGCCTGGGTGCGATTGCGCGCCCGTGGTGAACTCGTTGACGAGGACCGGCGACCCCAACGGGTTGCCGGCCGAATCGTAGCGTAGCGCGAAGACTTCGACGTTGGCGGTCGGGACGCCCTGGCTCCAGGTCACCACGAACGACCCTTCGGACGCCATCGCCACCGCGACCCCGCTCGGCTGGCTCGTCGTGGCCGGGTACAGGGCGAACTCCCCGCCTAGGGGTTGGCCGGCCGCGTCATACCGCTGAGCGTCGTAGCCGCTCGGGGCCGCCCAGGCGATCAGGAAGTCGCCGCTGCCGTTCTCGGCCACGATCGGGCTCGCCTGGTCGCCCGTGGTGGTCGTGTTGACGCGGAACTCTCCGCCGAGCGGCCGGCCGGCCGCGTCGTACCGCTGGGCGTAGATTCCCACGCCGCTGCCGTCCTGGTTGTAGTTGCTCTGCCACGCGACAACGTAGTTACCGACCGCATCAATTCCGATAGCCGGCCTGGTCTGATCGGCGGTCGTGTACGTGTTGACTTGAACTTCCGGGCCAACGGGGACGAACTCCGGCGACACATCAACGACCGTGACGGTGAACGACTCGTCGATCGTCTCACCGCCTGAGGTGGCGCGAACGAGGATCGTGTACGAGTCCTTCATCTCGTGGTCGAAGGAAGCGTTCGCGCGGAGTTGAGTCCCGCTGAGGTTGAAGAAGGCGTTTTCGGCCTGGCCGGCGACGAGTTCGAACGTGGCGGCCGTCGCCGGGTCTGCGCCCGGGATCGTCAGATCGCCGACGACCGCGTCGGTTCCAGCGTTTTCGAGGACGGCGGCGTTCGTCAGCGTCACGTCGCCGGGCGCGTCAGGGAGGTTGGCCACGAACACGGTGACGGGGCAGTCGAGGGTCAGACCGCCTCGATCGATCACGCGGATCAGGACGGTGTACGCGGAGCTAACCTCGTGGTCGAACGTCGCTGCCGCGTGGAGTTGATCGCCGTTGAGCGCGAAGAAATCGTTGTCGGCCTGGCCGGCCGGGAGCTCGAAGGTGAACGCGTCGACGGCGTCGGGATCGAGACCTAGCACAGTGCCGACGACCGCGTCGGGGGCGGAGTTTTCCGGGACGTAGGCATGGGACTGGGCCGCGCCGAGCGGAGCGCGGTTCCGGTCCACGTCGTCGAACCGGCGGACGAAGGCGTCGCTCTCTCCCGTTCCGTTGAACCACGCAACGACGAAGTTTCCATCCCCCGCCGCTGCCACGGTGGGTGAGCCGGGGGAATTTGCAGATGATTCGTTGACCGTCAGTGGGTTTCCTTGCTCCACGCCTGCGGCGTTGAACACTTGAACAAACACTCCGCCGCCGTCCCATGCGACCTCGAAGTCGCCGCTGCCGTCCCGCGCGATGCTCGAGTGACTCTGCAAGCCGGCGGTGAAGGAGTTGACGCGGAATTCCGTCGCGTCCAGCGCCGTACCGTTTCCGTCGAACCGACGGGCGAAGATCCCTTGCGTGTCGCCGAACCCGTTGCCATCCCAGGTGACGACGAACTCCCCCGCGCCGCCAACTGCGATGGCGGGGTTCAACTGGTTGCCGGTCGTGAGGGTGTTGACGAGGACCGCGGTCCCGAGAGGGGTCGAGGTCGAATCGTATCGCCGCGCGTAGATGCCCTGACTGGTGCCGCCATCGTTGCTCTCCCACGTCACGACGTAGTTCCCGCCGTCGTCGATGCCGACGGCGAGACGGTCTTGCGGGTACACCGGCGAAACCAGCGATTCTCCCAGGACCGGGGTTCCCCCCGCCGTGTAGAGCTGCGCTCGAACCGCGCGCTGTCCCGTTGTGGGGTTGTAACTCTTCCAGGCGATCACGAACTGACCGGCCGCGTTCACCGTCACGGCCGGCGATTCCTGGTTGCCGGCGGTGGTCGTGTTAACGAGGAACTCGCCGCCGACTTTCGTTCCATCGGCCGCAAACCGCTGGGCAAAAATACCGCTCCCGTCGCCGTCCGGTTCGCCAAACAGCGACTCGTCGCTCTGCCACGCGACGACGAACTCGCCGGTCGCACTCATCCCGACCGCAGGCAGTCGCTGGTCGCCCACGGTGGCGGTGTTCACGTGAATTTCGCCACCGACCGGGATGCCAAGAACGGAAAATCGTTGAGCGTAAATTCCTCGACTGACCCCATAAACGTCGTTGACCGTGCCTTCCTGGATGATGCTTTCCCACACGACGACATAATCCCCGGCCGCGTTGGCCGCCACCGCCGTCTGCCACTGGGACGCGGACGTGTAGGTGTTCGCCCGCACTTCCGGCCCGACGGGCACCACCTCCGGGCTGACGTTTGTGACCGTCACGATAAACGCCTGGTCGAACGACAAGCCGCCCTGGTCCGTCACGCGGATGACCACGGCATGGCTGGCGGCGGCTTCGTAATCGAACGACGCCGTCGCGCGGAGTTGGTTGCCCGACAGGTTGAACAGGTCGTTCTCCGCCTGCCCGACCGGCAGGCTGAACGTCAACACGCTGTTCGCGTCAGGATCGGCCCCGGTCAGCGACCCAACGACCGCGTCCGTCCCCGCGTTCTCGGAGACGGACGAGCCGGTGAGGGTGATCCCGGTGGGGGCGTCGTTGACGTCGGTCAGAGTAATCGTGAAAGCTTGATCGGCCGTCGCCCCGTCCGCCGTGGCGCGTACGACCACGGTATACATGCTGCGCGCCTCGAAATCGAACGAGGCGTTCGCGCGAAGTTCGTGCCCGTTGACGTTGAACAGTGAGTCGTCCGCCGCGCCGGGCACGAGGCCGAACGTCGCGGCCTGGCCAGGCTCATACGCGGGCCAGGCGAGGAGGCCGACGACGGCGTTCGCCCCGGCGTTTTCCGGCAGGGTGGTCATCGTAATGGTGGGACGGGGCAACCGGAACACGCGCGTGGCGATGCCAAACCCGTCGCCGTCCCCGCCGGCGGCCTCCCACACCGCCGCCATGCTGCCCACCGCGGAAACGCCAATCGTGAGGGCCTGACGCGGGTCGGAGCCGGGCACGTCCAGGCGGACCTCGTCGGAGAGGGGCGTGCCGTCCGCCGCGAACCGACGGGCGTACACGTCGGCCGCCCCTTCGGCGGTGACGGTTTGCCACGCGGCCGTGAGCGCGCCGTCCGCGGCGACTGCGATCGACGGACGAGTTTGCGAGCCGGCCGTCTCATGGTTGAGCCTCGTCTCGGTCCCGATCGCGCCCCCGCCCGCGTCGTACCTCTGGGCGTACATGCCGAAACCGGAACCGTCCTGTGCGTCGCTCTGCCACGCGACGATAAAGCCGACGGCGGGCGTCGTGGCAACGGCGGGATTCCGCTGCTCGGAGTTGGTCGTCGTGTTGACGTGGGTGATCGCCGAGGCCGTTCCGGTCGGGCCGAACCGGCGGGCGTAGACGCCGTACCCGCCGAGCAGTTCGGGGCCGTCGTCGGCCCAGACGATCACGAACCCGCCCGCCGAGTCCACGGCGACGGCCGGCTCGCGCTGATTGCCGAGCGCAGCTCCGCCGTTGACCCACAGTTCCGTCCCGACCGGCGCGCCGGCGGCGTCGAACGGCTGACCGTAGATGCCGTAGCCGGACCCGTCTTGCTGCTGGCTTTCCCAGGCGACGACGAAGGAACCGCCCGCGGCCGCTGCGACGGCGGGGGCTTGCTGGTTGCCCGTGGTGTACGTGTTGACGCGGAATTCCCCGCCCTGCAGCGACCCGTCACTCGCATAGCGTTGGTCGAAGATTCCAGCACCCGAGCCGTCCTCACCGGCGCTCGCCCAGACGATGACGAAGTTCCCCGCCCCGTCCACGGCCACGGCCGGGGTCGTCTGGTCGCCGGCCGTGACCGTGTTGACGCGGAACTCACCGCCGAGGGGACTGCCCATCGGGTCGAAACGCCGGGCGTACACGTCGAACCCTGTTCCGCCCTGGTCGCTGGCCCAGGCCGCAACAAATGACCCGTCGGCCGCAACCGCGATGGCCGGCGACCGCTGGTCGCCGGTCGTGGCTTCGTTCGCCAGTGACTCCGGGCCGCCCACGTAATTGACGTCCGCGGTCGTCACCGCCACCGTCAGCGTTTGTTCGGCAGACAACCCGCCCTGATCGGTAATTTGAACCTGAACCGTGTAAGTGGACTGATCCGCGTAGACAAACGACTGGTTCGCCCCCAGTTGGTTCCCGACGATGGTGAACAGCGCGTCGTCGGCACTATCGACGAGCGCGTAGGTGTACGTCCCGCCGGCGTCGGGGTCGACGGGCCGCAACGTGCCGATCACCGCGTTCGGTCCCGCGTGTTCGGAAATGGAGCTCGGCGAGAGCGTGACCCCGCTCGGCGGCTCGTTGACGTCGAACAAATGGATCGTGATGGTGGCGGTGGCGAAGCGGGCTGGGGAGCCGTCGTCCGTGACCGCAACCTTCAACTCGAACGCGGCCGTAGTCTCGTAATCCAACTTCGTGCGGTCGGCGACGGTCACCTGCCCGGTCGCCGCGTTGAGCGCGAAGGCACCGGATTCGTTGCCGGCGAGGATCGCATCGGCGAGCACGGCACCGGCGTTCGGGTCGGTCGCGTCCGCGACACCCACCGCCGTCCCGTCACCCGAATTTTCCGCAAGGTCGAACGCGTAATCGGTCTGCGCGAAGGCCGGCGAGGACGAATCCGGCGCGATCGTAAACGAGGCGTCCGGTGCGGGACGTTGCCCCGCCACGACGAACAGTGCGTCGTCTCCGGTCGCGGAGCCAATCAGGTCCGGCAGTCCGTCGCCGGTCAGGTCGGTCAAGAACAGCTGTGAGACGCCCGCGATGCCTTGACCTGACAGGTCGAGCGTTTGCGAGGCGAACTGGCGGTGACCGAGGTTGGTGATGACGGTGACCTTGCCGGGCGTCGCCGACGAGAGATTCGGAGATTGCGTCACCACCAGATCGATATCCCCATCCCCGTCCACGTCGGCGGGGACGACGGTAAAGGCCAGTTGCGACGTGTCGGGAATGCCCAGGTTGACGCGCGCCGCGAAGTAGGGTGCAACGGAGCCAGTGCCATAGCAGACCATGACGCCCCGGGCCCCGTTGATGAGGTCCGGATGGCCGTCCCCGTCCAGATCGACGTATGCCCACGTTCCGGAGGCCGCTCCCCCGGTATTCACCGAAGTCGAGAACAGGAACCGCCCCGGCGTGGACGTGCCGAGCAGGACCGAGGCCGGCGTGCCGGCCTGAAGAAGGTCGAGGTGGCCGTCGCCGTTGAGGTCGTCGAGGAAGAAACTCGAGCCGGACGCGCCCGTGGCCGAGGACACGGCCGCGGACCACGTCCGCGAGCCGAGGTTGAGGAACGTCGATACGACCGCCCCGGCCGACGCCACGACGTCCGGGCGGCCGTCACCGTCAACGTCCCGGATCGCGACCGCGTTCACGGAAAAGTTGCTGGAACCAAACGTGGCCGGGTAGCTGGTCCGTGCGGCGAACGTCCCGTCGCCGTTGCCGTAATAGACCGACGCCCCGAACGTCCCGTCGGCCGCGACGAGATCGAGGTGGCCGTCGCCGTCGAGGTCTCCGGCGGACAGGGACGAGGTGGTGCTGCCGCCTAACGCTGCGGACAGGGCGACGCCCGCCGCAAACGTCCCGGCCGGCTGTCCGGTGAAATACGCCAGGGCCTTCGTGGAACTCTGGGCGACGACGGCATCCGCGCGCCCGTCTTCGTTGAAGTCCGCGACGACCATGCCCTGGTTGTTGCCCGAAACGGAGTTCGAGACAATTGTCGCTGGCGTCGTGAACGGCATGATCGGCGGTCGCCGGTTCCCGGCCACGTCGCTCACCGCGCCGACGCGAAGCTGAGACGAACCGATTTCGTACAGGGGGTCGAAAGAGAGTGTGACGAAAGTTCCAGACCCGTCCAGGGTCGCCGCCGTGACGGGGATTGAACGCCCGTAGGGATCGGACAGTTGGTAGTTGGCCGGGTTCCCAGCCGTCGCTTGAGTCACCGGCTCGTCGAACTGGACGCCGATTGTGGTGAGCAGGAACGGTGTCGAGGCTCCGTCGGTCGGGGTCGTGCCGCTGACGGTCGGAGCACCAGGCACCGAGTCATGCTGCCACGCATCCCGCACGATGCCGGCACCCAGTCCGCCCGCGAGGTCCGTGACCCCGGCCCCGGCAGCCGTCAGAACGTAGTTTCCGTCCGCCGCGGTGGCGCTTCCCAGACCGCCGACGCGGTACGTCGTCCCAGTCAGCGGCGTCACTGAGATGTCGGAAATCGCAACCGCCGCGCCGTCGCGCGTCAAGGTCAGGTCGGCTGCGGTCAGCGTGGCGGTGTCGATGGGGGTGGAGAACGTGAGGTCGACCGAATCGACGGCCGTCGTGATCGGGTCCGGCGTTACGTCGGTCAGGTCGGTGACCCGCAAGCCGACCGAACCTTTGCTAACGTACTCAAGTGCGTTGGCCAACAACAGCGCGTCGCCGCTATTGGGATCGACGCCCAGGATCGAGAAAAACGGGAACATGTTGAGCCCGAGAATCCGCCCGGCTTTCCCCGTCCGCTCGGCCAGCAGCGACTGGCCGTTCGACCAACTGGCGATCAGCGACGCCCCGCTCGCGAGGGCGTTTGTCTGGTAATAGGTCGGGCTGCCCCCGTCAAAGTTACTGACGCCGGTGAGCGCGGGATGGGTCGGTTGCGTGACGGTCCCCAAGGAGAGGCGGGGGTCGGTCGATTGCTTGCCGTTGAAGTCGAACGCCCGATACCCGAGGTTCCAATTTCCGGCGGCGATCCCGCCAGTTGCTGAGAACGTGCCGGCGGCCTGGACGACGCCGCCGCCCGCGTCCACGAAGGCGGCGAGGTTGTTTGCCAAACCCACCTGACTCTTGAGGGTGTACTCGCTGTACACCAGCACCGCGTCGTACTGGTTCAGGGCTGTCACGCTCGGAGTCGCGGTCGAGACGTTAATGACATCGACGTCGCTCGGGACGTAGACGCCACTCGACACGAGTTGCGCCTTGACGTCGTCGAGGTAACTCGAACGATCGGAAGGCTCCGCCCCGAGAATGGCGATTGCAGCGAGCACCCAACGGTCTTCCAGCGGTTCAACGTGGAGCCGGCTCGCCCGACAGATCGGTCGTGTGAAGACGCGCCGAACCACAGGAGCGGTCAGGAGTTTTCGGGCAAGCGGTCGAAAAACTGTGAACATGGGGATCGGTGGGAAAGGAGGTCAAGCCGGCAGCCAAACCACTGATCCAACTGAAGGCTACGGCGATTGAGTATGTTAAGTATACGGCCAATCACCCGCCAGACGAGTGAGGCCGACAACCGCATGGTCGCCGCGACTGGCACACGCGGTCGGCCGAACCAACGCGGCCACCCAACTTCGGTCCTGCTCCTACCGCCCGCTCTGCTCACTCCCGCCTGTTTTTGACACTTCAGCCTGCGTCATGCTGCGGCCGGGTTTGGCGCGTCCCAGGTGGACGAGGCCAAGAATCGCGCGGAGTCGGCGAACCACCTGAAGCAAATCCTGATCGGCGTCCAGGGCTTCAGCGAAGTTTACGGCCGGCTACCCTGCAACGGCTCCGGCAATGGCCTTCCCGCTCGTACAGCCGGACCCCCTGCTCGAAGCCGAACACCACCGGCATTGTTTTCAACTCCTGCCGGTTGGCGTCCGCATGGGGGGTCTTCTTCTTGAGGTACTTCTCCAGAACGTCCGCCCGGTCCAGATTGGCGTATCCGAAGCGGCGACAGCCCAGGCTGCTAAGTAGGAGGCAGGCGTTCATCGCCCCCCGCACGCTTCACTCGGTTGCCCCGGCCTCGTTCAGGGAGTAGTCGAGCGACTGGTCCAGGGTGCGATGGCCGACTCTGGCGTACATCTCCTCCAGCGTCTCGTGCGGCCGTTGTGGCACCATCGTCGCGCAGGTGGTGACGGCGTTCGACCAGAGCACGCCCGCGACGACGAACCGCTTCTCCTTGTCGAGGTAAACGACCACGCCAATCGGCCACCCGCCGTTCTCGTTCGTGACCGTCTCGGCCCACTCCCTCGGCGGTTCAACGCAGAACGTGTCGAACGGCTGTTGATAATCCTCGATCGGCACCTCGGCGCGAACCTGGGTGAGGGCCTCCATCTCGTCCGGCTTCGGCCGATACAGCTTCGGGCCGCCGCCGATGGCCTGGACGGTGAGGAACAGGTCGGCCATCGCCACCGGCCCGCGCCGGGCGGCCTCGTCCAGCAGGCCCTGGTACGGCCCGCCGCCGGCCACGTCGAACCGGACCCGCCGCTCGCCCGCCGCTTCCGGCTCGGGGGTGAGGGTGATACACCGGTTCCGGTAGAGGAAGTCGTACAGCGGGAGATGGGGCTTGTAGAGCGCGAACAACGCAGACATCGACCTGGGGTTATGCATGACAAGCATCTCCTCACGTACAAAACGCTAACCGCCTCTCCAACCGGTACGGCCACGGAGCGGCCTACTCTGAAAATAGCCCTGTTGCTCAAGCCACAGTCTGAGTCTCTTCGACGGTGACCTTGACGCCCAGTTTCTCCAATCGCTTGACCAGCCGTGTCTTCAAACGATCCCGGTCCTGCATGCGATCCAAGTAGTCCGCACCCAGTTCCCGGTAGCTCTGACCCTTCTTCAACACCGCGTAGACGATCTCCAACAGCCGGTGGCCTACCGCCACCAACGCACGCTTGGTCCCGCGACGCGCCGACAAGCGACGGAACATCGCCTGTAAGTACGTCCCCTTGCTCCGACCGGCCGCCCACGCGCACTGCACCAACAACACCCGCAGCCACGCGTTCCCCTTCGTCGTCCGACCGCTCCGTCGCTTTCCCGCACTCTCGTGATTCCCCGGACAGATCCCCACCCAACTCGACAGATGGCCCGCGCTGGCGAACGCTTTCAGATCCACGCCCACCTCCGCCACGATCCCCTCCGCCGCGCGACGGTCAATCCCGGGAATCGTCTGAAGCCGCGTCACCGCCTCCACAAAAGGGGGCGGCAGCACCTCGGCGATCCGAGTGGTCAGTCGCTCAATCTGCTTCTCCAAGAACTCCACCTGCTCCCACAGCATCCCCAGCAGAAACCGGTGGTGATCCTCGATCTCGCCGAAGAGCGTCTCCTGCAACTGCGGAATCTTCGCCCGCAACCGCTGCCGCGCCAGGTTCGCCAGCACCACTGGATCACGCTCGCCCCGGATGATGGCCTGCAGCATGTCCCGACCGCTGACGCCCAGTACGTCCGACGCCACGCTGGCCAACTTGATGTTGGCGTCCTCCAGCGTCTTCTGGATGCGGTTGGACACCTGCACCTTCTGACGCACCAACTGCACCCGCTGCCGCGTCAGATCCCGCAGTTGCCGCACCGGCTTGTCCGGCACGAAACTCGGCTTGAGTAACCCGTGCTGGAGTAACTGGGCGATCCACTGGCTGTCCTGCACATCCGTCTTGCGACCGGGCACCGCCTTGATGGGCTCGGCGTTGCACAGCAGCAACTCGAACAGCCCCTCAAACAGGTTCCAGATCGGCTTCCAGTACACCCCCGTCGATTCCATCGCGACGTGGGCGACGCCCTCCTCGGTCAACCAGTCCGCCAACGCCAGGAGTTGGTTGGTCTCGGTCCGGAAGGTCCGAACCTCTTGTCGGACCTTCCCCTCGACGAACCGCCGGACACAGGCGACGACCGTTTCCTTGTGAACATCCAATCCGGCACACGTCGCGTGCAAGATCTCCATGATCGAACCCTCCGCGAGCGGGCCGGTGCGGGGGGTGGCGACGAAACGAACAATCTACTCTGGGTGCTCTCCGGTTGAGGGAGGCGACAATCTCGGGTGCGTGGCACTACCCCAGGCCAGACTCACTTACGGGCAACGATGCACCAGGGAAACGACGGCCCAGACAACACCGACACCGCTCAACAACAAACTAACCCGCCAGGCCAAACTCGCCACCATTTTCATTCTCTCAGGGTGAACCCCGGTTCATGGCGGCTCACTTCAGAATCTTGACTGTCTCGGGGGTGAGGATGGGCTGCGTGACGAGACCCCGAGCGCACGTTCGTCGTGTGGCCTCAGATTACAAGCGGTTCGTGGAACGACACCCGCTGGTCCGATTACAAGCGGTTCGTGGAACCCGGACCTGAAGACGAAGCCCTTCGGCTTCTTCCGGCTCCCCAAGCGTCTACAACGTGATTTCCGGCCCGATCTCCCCTTCGGTGTTTAGAAATAATCTGCCTTCCCCGCTTCGATCGCATCCTGATGCAGCCTGGGTCCTGAAAACAGACTCTGGCCGCTCGGCGACTAAAGAACGGGCTCTATCGCTTCATAACAATTGAAGCCGCGGGTTTCGCCCACCGGTTCCCCGGCTCGTTCCTTTTTCCCAGCAACGACACCGTTCGCTCGCGACCATGTCGCGCGCAGTCGCGGCTCGCGAATGGCCGCTGTCACCGGTTTGGCCCGGCGCGAGGATGCCGGCGTTGTCCGCCGCACCCTGCGAGTCGTTGCTCCATTATCCAGGAGGTGATGATGCGACCGTCGGATGTGATCGGAGCCCTGGTCGCCCTCGTACCGGCCGCGCGGCCGGTTTTCCTCTGGGGGCAACCAGGTATTGGAAAATCGAGCCTCGTTCGCCAAGCGGCTGCGGGGCTTGGCCGCGACCTGGTGGACCTTCGAGCGACCCTCCTCGACCCCGTCGACCTGCGCGGGCTGCCCCGGCTGGCCGGCGACGCCGCCGAGTGGTGCCCACCTGCCTTCCTGCCCCGCGCCGGGCAGGGCGTGCTGTTCCTCGACGAACTGGCCCAGGCCCCGCCGCTCGTTCAAGCGGCGTGCTTGCAACTCGTCCTCGACCGCCGACTCGGCGAGTACGAACTGCCCGCCGGCTGGGCGGTCGTCGCGGCGAGCAACCGGGCCGAGGACCGGGCCGGCACCCACCGGCTGATCTCGCCTTTACTGAACCGTTTCGTGCACCTCGACCTGGAGGTGAGTACCGACGACTGGCAGGACTGGGCCGTGCAGGCCAACGTCGCGGCCGAGGTCCGGGCGTTCCTCCGCTTTCGGCCAGCGCTGCTGTGCCAGTTCGACGCGGCGACCAACCCGCGGGCGTTCCCGACGCCGCGCAGCTGGCATGCCGTGTCGGACGTACTGGGGCGGACGCCGCTTCATCTCTTGCACCCGGTCGTGGCCGGCTGCGTCGGCGACGGGCCGGCCGCTGAGTTCCTCGGCTTCCTGCGGCTCTACCGCGAACTGCCGGACGTGGACGCGGTGCTGCACAGTCCCGACACGTCGCCGGTGCCGCGCGAGCCGGCGGTGCTCTACGCCCTGGTCGGCGCGCTGGTCGAGAAGTGCCGGGCGAACACGGCCCCGCTGCCGAACTTCGTCCGGTACGCCACCCGGCTGCCCGACGAGTTTGCGCTCCTCGCCCTGCGCGATGCCCTGGCCGTCAACAAGAAGCTGGTGTCACTGCCGGCGGTCCAGCAGTGGATTGCTCAGGCCCGCGCCAAGGGCCTGTTTCCGGTCGCCGCGTAGCCAGTCATGTCTCGTTCGATCTCCCTCTCTTCAACCTCAACCTGGAGGATCCGCCATGATTGCGGGCCGTCTTGACGTCGGCGGGGCCGTCGTCTTCTGGTCCCTCGCCGACGGCACCGACCGGAGCAAGCTGCGCGACAGCTTCGCCCCGCTGCAACTCGAACCGTTCGTCCCCGAGCCGCGACCCGCGTCGGCTGTGCTCAAGGACGCCCTGGAAGACGTTCTTGGCGGGCCGCGCGTCCTGGTCCGACCACTTGCTACTCGCGACGGGTTCGCGGTGGTCAGCGAGGATCGCGGCCTCGCCGACAACACCTACCGCACCGGCCTGGTCGCCCGCGTGACGAACGGCGAGCCGCCCGTCCTCGCGTTCGACCCCTTCGACGACCGGGCCGACCGCGTCCGTGACAAGTTCCGTCAATTCGCCGGTCGCATCCCGGCCGGGCAACTATCGGCCGCCCTGGTCAAGGTCGTCGAATCGCTGGGCGGCATCCGGCTGCGGCCGAGCGGGGCCGTCTACTGGGTGCCGGGGCCGAAACTCGACGACTGGGCGGCCGCCGCGCACGCCGTTGAGGCGGCGGCGACGGGGAAGCCGTCGTCGGTCTACGTGATCCGGCACGAACTCGACGCCGCGGCGGTCCGGGCTGTCCGCGATGCCGTCGTCGCCGACGTCCAGGCCGACGCGGCGCGGATCGTCGCGGAAGTGAACGCGGGCGACCTGGGCGGCCGGGCGCTCGAGACGCGGCGGTCGCAGGCGGCCCAACTGCAAGACAAGGTGCTGCTCTACGAGGACCTGCTCAACGTCGGGTTGAATGGGCTGCACCGGGCAGTCGATGCGGCCGACCAGGCGGCGGCCGTGGCGGCGCTGCTGATCGCGGCCGACCCCTCCCAGCCCGAACCCGCAACCGCCGGCTAATCCATCCGCCCCATATCCGATCCTGAAGGGAGGTGTGCCGTGTCGACTGACCGGCCCGACCCGTTCACGGCCATTGAGGAAGCGGCGGCGCGCCAGGCCGCCGCCGAAAAGGCCGCTCGCGCGCTGGCCGCCGCCCGCGCCCGGCTCGTGCTGGGCCAGGACGCGAAGAGCGCCTTCTTCGCCTGCCTGGCGTTGCGGCTGATTCCCGAAGCCGACTGGTCAGTCGGCACGATGGCGACCGACGGTCGTACGCTCGCCTACCACCCCGGCTTCGTCGCCGGCCTGACCGCGGACGAACTGGTCGGGGTGGTCGCCCACGAGGTGCTGCACAATGCCCTGGCGCATCCGGCTCGCCAGAGTGCCCGCGATCCGGCGACCTGGAACATCGCCTGCGACCTGGCCGTCAACCCGCTGCTGGTGAATGCCGGGTTCACCTTGCCGAGTGGCCGGCTCCTGCCCGGCGACGGGAAGTACGCACAGCTGGAGCCAGGCCAGTCGGCGGAAGCGTACTACGCCGCCCTGGCCGGCTCGCCGCCAGGTCCGGACGGGGACGACGCTCCGGCCAACGATCCGGGCGGCTGCGGTCGCGTCGAGCCGCCCGAGGCTGGCGACCCGGCGGCCGCATCGCAGACGGCAGCGGAGTGGCAAGTCGCCATCGTCCAGGCCGAGCAGGCGGCCAAGTGCCGGGGCGAACTCCCCGCCGGCCTCGGCCGCGCCGTCGATCGCGTCGTCCGACCCGCCGCGGACTGGAAGGCGGTGTTGCGGGCGTTCGTCTCGCAACACGCCCGCAACGACTACTCCTGGTCTCGCCCCAACCGTCGATTCCTCGCCCAGGGGTTGTACCTGCCCGGCCTGCGCAGCGAGGAGCTCGGCGACGTGGTCCTGGCCGTCGACACGTCGGGTTCGGTCGGCGCGACCGAACTCGGCGTGTTCGCCGCCGAGGCCGAGGCGATCCTGGCCGCGTTCGACTGCACGCTGACCGTGCTCTACCACGACACGGTGGTGCAGAAGGTCCAGACCTGGCAGTCCGAACGGACGTTCAGACCGTTCCAGAGGTTTTCGTTTTAATTCAAGTTGGCTGGCCATGAGAGCGGTTCGGCGTGCTTTATGCGGCTCCGAGAACCCAGCCTTCCTGTTCCAGACACGACTGAGCGTGCTGCTGGTTCAGTCCGGCGGGCATATCAAAGAACGTGCCGAGCGTCTCCGCGTCATCGCATTCGGCTGCCCACTCACACATGGCGCGAACTTGGGCTCGATCCCGAATCAGATCGGGGCTGGCACCCACCAACTCCCGCACCCGCTGCTCGACCACTCCAGGCCAGATTTCGGCGTGCGAGACGTATGGCCCTTGGCTTGGAGACGGCGTTGGTGTGAACCCTGTCTCGAACGGCCAAACCCGGCTGATCCGCACCATGTCAAGGCTGCGGCGCAGCCTGTACAGATAGGGAATGACGCGCGCGGTGAAGCGACAGCAGTTGCGTACACCGTTCGGCCGTGGACCGCACCACCGCTTCGCTGACGGCGGGCGGGAAGCGTCCCAACTTGCCATACAAGGCTTGGTAGGACGTGGTGATCGTCGGCGTGGCGGACATCTGATCCGCCTTGTAGGCCGCGTGGACCGATCGACGCGCGCCGGTGGTAACCTGGATGAACAGACCGACCAGGGCGGAGATGGTGAGTTCCCGCGTGTAGTGATCGGGCGCGTGGTGGTCGAATAGGGTCTCCATCGTCGCGGGTTCCAGCAACCATTCCATCATTCCGCGGACCATGACGCCCAAGGGCAGCACCTCGCCGTGTTGGGCCAGTGCGGGGGGGAGATCCTGGTACACCGGCTCGGCGAGCAGACGGTCCAAGGACTTCGGTTTGGGGGACGATGAGCGTTTGGGTGGCAGGATCATCCGTGATCCCTCCGAGACGAGAACCGAGGATCTCCTTGACACACCAGGATGTTACGGAAAAGCGGTCAATGTTGAGAGGGCTGGTAGTAAAGCGCGTGTTCAGAGTCCACTTTTACACGGCACTTTGCGGTGCGACTGGCGGTCGTCACCGTGGCGGTCGAGACGACTTGACCTTTTAATGACGAGCGACGCAAGTGCCGCCATCACCCGCCGGTTTCCCGACGGAAGTTTGCCCTTGTCAGTGCGACTCACCCCCGCTGCGGATCTCGTGTCGATCAAACCGCTAGCTCAGGACGAGCGTGCCATCGCGGAGTTCAATTCGCTCGCCCTCGACGCTGACCACACCCATTCCGTTCACGACGTAGAGCCACGGGTCCGCGCCGTTGTGGCGGTTGACCGGCATCAACCCCGCTTCCGATGGTGGTTCGCCAGCACTCGGTGAAGCGACGTGCCGCCAGGTACACGGGGAATTTTGCACCATCTCGGCACGCGCAATGCGTGCAAAAACTCGCCCAGCAAACTAACCCTTTCCTCTCGGGAGAAGTCGAATGGCAGTTGCAAACCACTGTGTCACGGTCGGCGTGTTTAACAGTCGAAACGAAGCCGAGCGTGCGGTCAGCGATCTGAAGGACGCGGGCTACCGGGACGACCAAATCGGCATCGTGGCCAAGAACGCACAGGGCAAATCGGTGCGCACGGACGGTGGCGGATCCAACGCCGAGGAAGGGGCGGCGGTTGGTGTGGCCGCAGGGGCCACGGTCGCGGCGCTCGGGTCGCTTGCCGTGACGTTCGGCGTCATCCCGGTCATCGGGCCGGTGCTGGCGGTTGGCCCCCTGGCTGCGGCGCTTATCAGCGGAGCGGCGGGGGCAGCCGCCGGCGGCGTCGCGGGAGCGCTGATCGGGTGGGGCATCCCCGAGGACGAGGCCCGGTACTACGAGGGAGAAGTGACCAAAGGCAAGTACGTCGTGACGGTGGATGCCGACGGCCCAGACCGGGCGCGAGAGATTTACTCGCGGCACGGCGGGTACACCCGGCCGGTCATGTGACTGACGCATAACGGGCCGGGGAAACCCGGCCCCCCGAATCGTCCCGCCCTCAACATTCCCTCCCCTCCGGGGGGAGCGTCCAGGCAGTCGGCTAGTCGGGTGAGGGCCGCGAGTTGCCGCGTCGCCAGCTGGAGTTGTTTCGCGTACGGGCCGTCTCGGCCCTCAGCGAGGCGGATCAATTCGACCACATTTCCGAGTACCGAGACCCGATCCCGGATCTGGAGGGCAACTTCGGCGGGAGCCCACGAGGCCTCAACCTCCGGGTTCGCTGTCGGCAGGACCGCGCCCGTCCCGGGGACTGCCCCATTCTCCGGCACGGCAGTTACGGCCGACGGTTGCGTTTGCAGTGCTCGAATGCAGTCCTCCGCCTCCCCTTCGATCCCGGTCACCCGGCACACGAGCGTGTGGTAGCCGGGCCGGATCGCCTCCATCTCATTCCAGTCGGCCGCCGAGCAGACCGCGTGGGTGCTCGACCCGAAAGCTTTTCGCAGAAAGACGACCCACTGGTTCGTGACGGGCAGGGAGCGATCACGAGGGGGAGGGCTTTTCCTCATTCCCACGCGCGTTGGCATGACAAACCTCCGCTGAAGAAATCGGTGTGTACCCTCCGGATTGCATTCAGTTCAGACTGGCGTCCTCCAGGCTATCGGCCAGTCGGGTGAGCCCCTCGACCTGCTTCATCGCCAGTCGCAGGGCCGCGGTGATCGCGGGCGGGTCGCCGTCGGCCAGCCGAATCAACTCCAGTGCGTTGACCAGGACGGTGACGTGGTCCCGCAGGCGGTCGGTTGGCGTAGTGGTGGCAATCATGCCGGCACCCCCTCCAGCAGCCGCTGGAACCGCGTCAGCACGCCCGTCAGGACGGTGGGGTTGACCGGCTTGGAAAGGTGGAGGTGGCACCCGACCGCCAAGGACTTCGCCCGGTCCTCGCTCGCACCGCAGGCGATCAGGAAGGGCCGCTTTTGGTGCCCTTCGGCCATATGCCGGAGCCAGCGGGCGAGTTCCCACCCGCTCAGGCCGGGCAGGCGGACGTCCAGCAGTGCCACGTCCGGCGGGTCGTCGGCCGCCAGTTCCAGGGCCGCCATGCCGGTCCGGGCGATCGTCACAAGGTGCCCGGCCTGCCGCAGCAGTTCGGCGAGTGAATCGTCATCTCCGACGACTAAGATGGAGAGGGGGGAATCGGTCACGATTCATTCCGATGGCGGGTCCGGTTCCCTGCCGACCAGCCCGAGGGTTAAGAGGGCGGGTTTCCTCTCCCGCCAAGCGAATTGGGCAACGTCAAAGGCAAGTCAGATGTGAAAAGTGTAATCGGATCGTCGGTTGGAATATGTGCGGTAGCGTACCGTTCCGAGGAATTCTTGTCAGATTCGCACCCGTCACGAAGGGAACGCAGCCCGGACGGCTGCGTAGCACTCGCATGCTGCGCTCTCTAACCCGTCCCGATTGAGCACCATCACGCGCCCGTGGCGGTAGGTGATGAGTCCGGCCGACTGCATCGTCGCCGCCCCGACCGAGACGGTTGCGCGTCGCACCCCGAGCATGACCGCCATGAACTCGTGCGTGAGGGAAAACTCGTCCGTCCCGACCCGGTCGTGGCACATTAAGATCCACCGCGCCAGCCGCTCGTCGTTCGGGTGCAGGGCGTTGCACGCCGTCATGCGGGCGGACGCCGCTAGCGCGCCGCGAACGTACCCGTAAACCGCCTTCTGGAGCGCCCCGCCCTTCGCCACCTCGGCGGCGAACTCGGCTGCCGGCAGCTTGCGGCAGTCGGACGGCGGTACCTGACAGAACACCTGCTCGGCGCTGTGCGTCGCCCCCAGGAAGGTCGAGACGCCGGTCATCCCCTCGTTCCCGATGAGGGCCACCTCGGCGGTCGCCCCGTCCTGCATGACGACGACGGCGGAGAGGACGCCGGACCGGGGGAAGTAGATGTAATCGAGGGGGCCGCCGGGGCGGTACACGAGGTCTTTGTGCCCGAGGGTGACGTCGGTCATCCGGGCGGTCAGGCGGTCGAAGTCGGCCGCGGGCAATGCGGAGAGAAGCCGGTTCTCCGGCAGGAGGGGGGGCATGACGCATTCTCGGTAGCGGTCCGGCTAATCGGACGCTAGACGAGGAATGCCAACGGCACCTGCGACGGATAGCGTGAACGAATTGTACCCAAGGCGAAGCAGGAAGGTTGTACGCTACCGTACCGGCTCTGCACCTTCCTGGAACAGCGAGGCGATCACCTCGACCAAGTCGCTCGGCTCGACGGGCTTGACCAGATGGCGGTGAAAGCCGGCGGCGGCAATCCGCCGGCACCCCGCCTCGTCGTCGCGTGCCGTCAGCGCCACAAGGAGTAGGGCGGCGAATCCTCCCGGAGGCGGAGCGCCAGTTCGTCGCCGTCCATGCCCGGCATGTTGAGGTCGATCAGGCAGAGGTCGGGGAGCAAGGATCCGGCTTGTTCAAGGGCCGCGAAACCGTCGTTGCACGGCCACGCCTTGAAGCCGAAAAGTGTCAGCAGGAGGGCGGTGGTGTCCGCGGCGTCTTTGTTGTCGTCCACGCAAAGAATGCGAGTTGGATAGGTCACATGCTCACCGTCGCCCCGTTGGAGAAGAGGTCGGCCGTAAAGAGATGTCGCAAGCAATTCTCACGCCCGTGAAAATATCGTGCGTCGCACTGCCGCCGTTAACGCTTATCGGCCACGAGCGTTCGGTACAGACTGCCCTGCGCGGGTCTGCTTCCGAAACACCCTTCGCGCAGTAATCTGCGCGGAAGCGTACAAAGTCAGGAATAACGCTTACCAGGTGCGTGACCGAAGCGAACAACTGCCATCGCGTTAAAGCCGTTCAGGATCGGAAACCTGACAGTATCTCATGCATTCGCGCGGAACGTGAGGCGTCACAAGAATTGATCCGTGCGGATGTTATGGAGCAAACCTTGATCGGGGCGATTGAGTTCAGGTCCCGTTTTAGGCTTACGGCATACGACCTGCTTATACGAGCGACACCTTTGCGAGGACTCCGTGTGAACGACACCCACTTAGTGCCCTGCCTGAACGCCATCGAACAGGAGCCGGAAAACCCACCCACCCCATTGGATTGGCACCAGGTGAACGTCGCCGACTATGCGAGTGCCGCGGAACTGCTGGAAATGCTAGAGGCGGCAGGTTATCACGAGCGGTGGGTGATCCGGAGCGGGAAAGAGTATCACGTCCGCTGGCACATGCGATCCTGTTCGCCGCATCCCAATTAACCGAGCTACCGCTGGGGGAGAAGGATGCGAAGAATCACCATCCACCGTTGTCCCCTCTCGAACGACATCCGCAGTCATGCGGAGCAGTTGCGAGCGGCGTTGGAGGCAACCAACCCGAACGTGAAGGTGCGGATTGTGGATGGCGTCAAGCGTGAGTTTTCCGTGGTGGATCACGACCGGACCATCTTTGGAATGGACGGTAGTTTGCTGCGGTCCGTCGAGGAATTGGCCGCGCAAGTCCGGAAGTTTGATGGCCTCGATGCTGGTTGATGCACTCGGGAGCACTTTGAAGAGGCGGTCACACCCATTAATCATCTAATAACGGTTGTTCTGGCCGATCCTGTCTTATTTCGCCAAATGCTGTAGGGTTACCACCTACCCGTTGCAAACCGTCTATAACAAAGGTTATTCGCGGACAGGCCGTCTTGCCTAGTTCGCCCCTGTTTCCGCCGCTCTCCGACTTCGCTCGGCACCTGCCCGGCCGTCGGCTGTGCTCAATCTGTGCTCAATTATCCGGTTTGCCGGTCTTGCCGCGCCCGGCCTGTGCGGCGATTTTCGTGCAGCCAACCTCTCCACCCCGCCCGCCCGCCAAGGCTTGGCATCAACACCCGCCGTCTGCAACTCCCGATCCCTTGCTTGCGAAGTTCGGCATCACTTTCTCACCCGCCGATTCCGATCACACCCAGGTCACAATCGATCTTGCTGCGGAGAAGTTCCGCGAGCGGTTTGGGGTCAACTGTCCCCGGATCAATTACAGCGATGCTCGCTACCTTCTGAAAAAGGTCCGCTCTGGTGCAATGCCGAAGCTCAAGGTGTCTTGCCTCTCAAAGGCATTGAAGAAGGCGGCCAGGTCCAAGGCAGTGAAGCCAGTAACCGCCCGGGTTGCGAAACGGCAATCGAAACAGGCGTCTGGTCTTTCACCGGAGCGGATCGCCTTCATCGTCAGCAATGCCTTCCTTGCCAGCTACGAATGGCGGAAACTCCGATATGAAGCGATCAAGCGGAGCGATGGCCGGTGTGAGGCGTGTGGAAGGGGAAAGGTTCACGGGGCGGTTTTGAACGTCGATCACATCAAGCCGCGCCGCCGATTCCCTGAACTGGCCCTGGTACTCAGCAACTTGCAGGTCGCGTGTGATCTCTGCAATCACGGTAAGGGCAATTGGGACCAGACGAATTGGCGTGACAAGAACGCTCGACTTTCTGATGCGATGGATTCAAGCGTTCCCTGGTATCGGTTTGAGTCGTTCTGACGCAGGCCGATGGAACCTGCGGCCTCATCATCGACCTCGACCGCTTCATCTACGAGTGATTACCTCTTTCAGCCGACCAACCAACCAGCGTGTCGATGAACGCATCGGACAGTTCGACCGCTGACTCCCAGTAATTCAGGTCGATCCGGGCGATTTCGCCCACCTTCAAGTCATCGAGATTGTACTTGGGTACACCTTTGTCGTCCCGTTCAAGGTATCGCTCGTCCACTTTCCCACCGTTGTGGATGTGGACGTTGCGGCGGAAGACTATCTCAACCAGGCGGGCGAAAATCTTGTCGTCTGTGATAACCCCCAGGCTTCTGAAGAGAAAAAGCAAATCTTTGACGTACATTCCTTTCAACCGCTCCTCGATCACCTGGTCACGGCACGCCTCGAAGCTCTTGCTCTTGCCGATCCGCTCGAAACTGATCTTCTCTTGCTTCCCGAACGTGCCGATCAGCCCGAAGAAATCCTGTCGGAACGCCACGCGAACGAGGTCAAATATGGCGGCGTCGAAGGCGGTCATCAGCAGAATGAACCCCTGCCGAAGGCTGTTGATCTCCGCTTCGGGCGTTGCAATCCGAGCCAATAAATCGATTTCCCCGAACTGTTGGCGAACGTAGATCATGTCATCGACGCGCTGACGGAACTAGGCTTGGCGTGCGTGCTCCATCGCAAGGGAGAGAAGGGATTTCAATGCATCGGGCGGAATGCGGTCCTCTTCGTCTACATCCGCTACACTCGCTGCCTGGTTAAACGCGAGCATTAGCATGCCGTCTTCGTCGTCCTCTTCCGGGTCATCGGACAGTTGCCCGAGGAAGTAGTCAACCCACTCGTGCAAGCGATCCAAATAATCACCAGCCGGCCCGTCGAGGCCGAATGAAGGGATGTTGTCCATGCCGTGTTCGTGGCCGAGAATCGTTTGATAAACCTCGGGATCAGACCGGCGAATTCCCGCGAGCAGCTCTGCAATTTCCTGCGGGGTGTACGGTTCTCCGATCCGATCGTATTCCCGCTCGGGTAGCGACTCGATTTGAACGCGGCGAAGGATGCGATTCAGGTCGAGCACCAAACGGTCGTGAACGGTTGATTTGGAACGCAGGAAATCGACGTATCGCTCGATGTACTCCCGCTCGTTTCGGAACCGATGGCCGATGTCGTTTGCGGCGCGGACATTTCTCATCGACGCTTCCCCGCTTGAGTTCAAGCGATGGACACGGGACTGATTGAAAAAGTTCACGGTTTTGATGCGGTGCGCCAAGGACAGTCACGCGATCCAACCGGTGCGAAGTGGAAAGAGATAGACCCCTGATCGTGAAGAACCTGTCGAGCAAGGGCGTTCAGGCTACCTAATTCCAGCGGCGATCCGCTCCGCCTCGGCCTTCGACGGGATGAACCCGGCCCTCGGGGCGAAGGTCGCTGCCTCGGACGACCGGAATGCCCAAGCACTCCAGTACTTGCCGTCCACGAATACGGCCAGCACTCGCAATGACCGGTTGCCGCACTCGTCTACCAGTTTCACGGCGGCCTTGGCGGTCAGGTCGAACTCGACCTCGTACACGATGCCCAGCCCGTTGGGCCTTAAGTCGTGGGTGAGGACGCGGGCGAAAGTCACGTCCTTGTTCGTCAGGACCGGCTTCCAGTGCGGGTAGGAGCGCTCATCGCCGCAGGTCGTCTGAAGGCCCTTCTCCACGGTGAGGCCCTCAATCGGCTTGCCTTCCAACCAGCGGAACTCGATCTTGGCCTTTGCAGGGGGTGCTACGAGGAACATGGCAGCGAAGCCAATCATTGCAAAACCAACCATATTCGGCCTCCCGAAGAAGATGTGGCGGGAACCATCCGTTCATTTGGCTAGCGTTGTAGTCTACCAGCCAAATCTGCCACGAGCAACGACCTGCCGCGTTAGCTGCCTGAAAGAGTAGCCCGAAGGGCCGCAGTGAAGCGGAGTCTGGAAGGGAGCGGCCCGAAGGGAAACGCCCTCACACGTCACGGTCAAGCCACGCAAACGCACTCTCTCGGCTAATAAACGGTCTTGCTTCGATCCCTGGCCGCTCACTCAACATCGCGGTCATGCGCACAATGTCCAGCGCCGGTTGCGCTCCGATGAGAACCGCCCACTTGCACACCTTCAACTGGTCCGCATGCCTGCCGATTTCATCCAGCGCAGCGCGAACAAACGTCTCATCCGGCATGGCAGTTACCGCACTCCGGTCGTAGAAGAAGTCGAACCCCGGCTGGTAATCGGGATGGGCGATCACCGCGGAAAGGAACTCGCGGAACTCCGGCGCAGTCAGATTGGCGTTGCCGATAATCGTCGCCCGCACCAAATTCGCAGCGATGTCGATCTCGAATTGAAGAGGCATGTGCGCACCCCCGTGGTGTGTGTCGAACGGGCGGTGTCTTGAGGTACAAGCGTTCTACTCAATTTTAGCCGCCGTGCGAGGGTTCCTTTCTGCTTGCGCCCTCCTCCTCGCGCTACTTTCCCCCAATGGCTTGGGGGGCGAAAAGATCAAAACCGCAACGGGTTCACTTTCTCGTTGACCATCGGTCGCAACTCTGCCAAGGTCGGTCAGGAACTGAAGTTTTGCAAAGTGCAGAATGACTGGTTTTGACAGTGCAGCTGCCTACCTTGCCCGTGTCCGCCCTTCGGTCGGGGAGACACGGCCATGACCGGCATTATCGAGTTCCCCCAGATCGTGGAAGCTACGCTCCGGGACTTCGGCGATCTGTTCGCTAACGAGCCGCAGCGTCGCCACTTCGCCGAGTACCTGACCGGTCTCTACGTGGCCGACCGCAAGACCGTCGCCGGCATCAACGCCCAATTCGCTCAGACGACCGACCAGTCCTGTCTCAACCGCTTCCTCCACCTCGACGCCTGGGACGTCCAGGCCCTCAACCAGCGGCGCTTGGACCTGTTGCAGCAAGCCCCCGACACCCGGTACAGCGACCACGGGACCATCGCCCTCGATAACACTCTCATCGACCACTGCGGCAAACTCATCGAGGATGTGGGCTGGTTCTGGGACCATGCCGAGGACCGCCACAAGATCGCCCACGACTACCTGATCGCCAACTATGTCTGTTCGTCGGGCAAGCACTACCCACTGGACTTCCGCTGTTTCCAGAAGGAAGAGCAATGCCAGGACCGGAAAGTCCCGTTCAAGAGCCACACCGACTTGTTCCAGGAACGGGTCGATTGGGTGGTCGACCAGAAGATTCCCGGCCCGTTCGCCATGGACAGCTACTTCACGAATGCCCCGATTCTCAACCACATTCATGGCAAACGACGGGCGGACGGCCAGCCGCGGGGCTACGTCGGTTCGTTGAAGTTCAACCGCAAACTCCTGTACCGGAACCGGACGCTCAAAGCGTCGGAACTGGCGGCCGAAATCGCCCCCGAGTCCCGCAAGCTCTTGCACGAGGGCGAGAAGCCGCAGTGGTACTTCACCTGTACTCTGCGAATCCCGGATGTGAAGCACAAGGTGCGGATTGTGATCCTGTGGCCGAGTCGGGACGCGGCCAGTCCGCGGATCATTCTGGTGACCAACCGGGTGTGTTGGGAGGTGACGCGGGTGGTGCGGGTGTACCGCCACCGCTGGACAGGCACGGAGACGTTCCATCGGGATGGCAAGCAGTTGTTGGGGATGGGGGACTGTCAGTTGCGGTCACGAGAGGGCCAATCCCGGCACCTGTATCTCGTGATGCTGGCGGACAGTCGCCTGATGAGCCAACTACGGCAGGGCCATGCGTATGAGTGGGCGTACCGCCAGCTGACGACCATCGGCGAAGCCTGTCGAGCGATTGGGCAGGAGACGCTCCGCTCGATTCTCCGTTGGGCGATTGACCGAGTCGAGGTGTACGCCTGGAACAAAGACCGCGTCGTCGCTCACCTGGGGCTCATACCGACTGGGTGATGCCAACGATTGACCTGGCTAAAACCTCCACTTTGCAAAACCTCAGTCAGGAATACGACCGCGTAGCTCAACCGGAAAGAGCATCCGAGCTCTAATCGGAATGTTGCAAGTTCGAGTCTTGCCGTGGTCGCCAAATGGGCTGCATATGAAAAGGAAGCACACGCCAATTCACGACTACTGGCATCCCCGCGTAGAAGGGCAGATCAGGCACACGATCTCCTGCCATCCCGAATGGTTCAACATCCGCAACGAGAGGCAACAGGAGACCTTCGTGAACAGCTTGGCAAAGCGTATTGTTGGAGAGATTGCGGCTGTCTGCACAGTGGCCGCGAAACGAGCCGAAGTGGCCGGTAACTGCGACGGTTCGGAGGGTGCTGCGGATGGCACTCAACTGTCCACAGACGGAGGGGAAGATGCTTCCACGATGTCTTTCCCTCCGAATCCCGAGGGCATGAAGGCTGTACCTTGACGTCCTCGGAATTACGCCCAATTGTCATATCCTGGGGAGGTGTTGAAAACTTCTCCCGCCTGATGCCCGTCAAACCCCGCACCGTGTACCGCTGGCTGGACGGGTCGAGGAAGCTGTCACCGATGGCCGCTGCGTTTATCCGGAACGAGCGGCTCCGCCGAAGACGGACGAGTTCAAGTTCACCGGCCTCAAACCGGAAGCGGCCGCGGCCGCGATGACGGTGCCGGTGCCGGAAGGATTTGAGGTTCGCCTGTTCGCGGGCGAACCGGACGTGCATCAGCCGGTTGCGATGTGTCTCGACGACCGCGGCCGGCTCTGGGTCGCCGAAGCGTACACCAACCCGAAGCGTAACCCGCACCCTGGACCGATTCTGCCCGACGCCGACCGCAAGAAGGGCGACCGGATACTGATCTTCGAGGACACCGACGGCGACGGCAAGCACGACAAGAAGACCGTCTTCCTCGAAGGGTTGAACCTCGTCAGCGGGCTCGAAGTCGGGTTCGGCGGCGTCTGGATCGGGGCAGCCCCATATCTGCTATTTGTGCCGCACGACGAGAAGACTGACAAGGCCGGCGAAGTCAAAGTCCTGCTCGACGGCTGGGGCTACGAGGACACGCACGAAACGCTCAACAGCTTCCTTTGGGGGCCGGACGGTTGGCTCTACGGCTGCCACGGCGTCTTCACGCACTCGAAGGCCGGCAAGCCGAACACGCCGGACAAGGACCGCACCAGGCTCAACGCCGGGGTGTGGCGGTACCACCCGACGAAGCACGTTTTCGAGGTGTTTGCGCACGGCTTGGTGCCGCCGGTCGCGTACCGCTGCGCGTAGACGCCCCAGCCGCCGTCGTAATCCTGGGTGAGGTTCTGCCTGACAATCGCTTCACAGCTGTGGTTAAAATTGGCGACACCGTATATGTCCGCCGCCGCCTGCGTTTCGCTCGGGTAAGGTCCGCGGCACGACAGCCAACGCGCTTGCTGGATGGAAAGGGGGTGATTGCTAATAATCAAAATTAGGCACGCGGTGAACCGGAAAGCTCAGAAAACTGAGGTTTTTGCAAAGTGGAGGTTTTGGCCAGGTCGATCGTTGGCATCACTCTGTCGGTATGAGTCCCAGGTGCGCGGCGACGCGGTCTTTGTTCCAGGCGTACACCTCGACTCGGTCAATCGCCCAACGGAGAATCGAGCGGAGCGTCTCCTGCCCAATCGCTCGACAGGCTTCGCCGATGGTCGTCAGCTGGCGGTACGCCCACTCATACGCATGGCCCTGCCGTAGTTGGCTCATCAGGCGACTGTCCGCCAGCATCACGAGGTCCAGGTGCCGGGATCGGCTCTCCCGTGAAGCGGATGGACCGCTTCCCTGTCGTCCGTCGTGGTGGTGGTGATGATGTCGGAGATCGGGCGGACATAGCGGATCAACGGCCAGGCAACCTCCGGGCCTTCGAGCCCGTGAGAATCCGCTCGCCCTGTTGCTAACATCTGGAAATGCCAGCAGTTACCATTTAAGCTTAGGTCCACATTCGCTGTGCTCCCGAGGTGCCAGATGCCCCGTGCCACCCGTCCAACCGTCCAACGACTCGAAGACCGCACCACTCTGACCGCCGGGGCTACCGACTACTCCTACGGGAACGGGGGCGTTGCCGATATCGTTGGATTGAACACCGTGGTCGCTGCCGCCGCCGGCCCCGACGGATCGCTCTACGTCCTCGGCGGGGTCTATCAGGGCAGCGGCACCAGTGAGGACCCGACCACCGACTTCGGGGTGGTGAAGCTGACCCCGGCCGGGCAACCGGACACGTCGTTCGGCGCGAACGGGCTGGCCCGGATCGGCTTCGATCTCTTAAGCGGTCGGGGGGCGGACCTGCCGCAGGCGATCGTCGTTCAAGATGACGGCATGATTGTGGTTGGTGGCGTCGCGGTCGGCCCCACTCCCACCAAGGACCAGCCCAGCGCCACCGGGAACCTCGCGGTAGTCGCTCGCCTCCGGCCGAACGGGGCCCTCGACCCACAGTTCGGGACCGGGTTCAGCGGCAAGGTGGTCATCGCGTTCACGAACCCGGTGCCGACCCATGACTCTACCACCAACAGCGAAGTACTGGTTAACAGGTACGTCGACTTCAATTCGATTCCCCCCATCAAGATGGCTGTGCTGCCGTTTTCGCACGATGTGGTCGTCGCCGCCGTCGTTCGCGGCGATTACCTCTACGGCACCGACGGCTTCCATGTCGCTGTCGCACCGGCAGTCATATCGACCCGGTTGAACTCGTTCGGTATCCCGGTCGAGACTTACGGCAAGAACGGGGTCTCCGAGGCATTCATCGACCCGGGCCGATACGTTCCGGGCGGGGACGGGGGGCCGCCGGAGTATGCCGAGTTGCCCCTGGCCATCGGGCCGGACGGGTCCATCTATGTGGCATACGCGTCGACGCGCGGCGAATTCGCACCCCTGCATGGCACCCGAATCTCCCCACTTGGGGTCGTCGACGGGACCTACGGGGGTGGCGGCCAAGCCCTTCTTGGAGACAGCGGTAAGGTGTCAGACAATTTCAGTCTCGACCTATACGTCCATTTGTTCGCCGGGGGTGATGGTCGGTTGCTCATGGTGCAGGCCAACGAGATCGACCACCGGACGGCCGCAGTCCGCAGGTTCACGGCGAACGGTGCCCAAGATAGTGGTTTCGGGGGCTCCGGGGTTGTGTCTCTGTCGTTCGGGACGAACCCGCAGGTGACCTCCATCGACCCTGCCATAGACCACCTTGGCCGTCTCGTTTTCAAGTTGTCTGACCATTTGTTCCGCCTGACTCCCGATGGAGTGAGCGATCCGACATTTCGAACAACTGTCCCAATAGTCGGGCTGAGCGGCGTGGCTGGCGGCGGGGTGGTTGCAACCCAGGACGACCACTACCTCGTCTACGGCCCGTTACCGCCCTACTTTCTTTTTGAGGGGAAAGGCCAAGTGGGTAGGGTGGACGGGGCGGACAACCAAAACACGCCGCCATCGATCACCCCTCCGCCAGCCAAAACGCTTGCATTTGGGCCGGTCAGCGATCCCGCGGTGGGAACCAGCGGTCGCTCGTTCGTGTCCGTTGGCGTTCGGGACAACGAGACCCCGAATGGGCTGACTCTCACGACCACCTCGTCGAACCCGGCACTTCTGCCGAACCCCTCGATTGGCACCCTGATCGGAGGCATCGTTGACCTCGGCCTCAACCCGGTCGCCGGGCAGGCGGGCACGGCCACGATCACCGTTACGGTTGCGGACGTGCTCGGAGCCACGGCCCAGACCTCGTTCTTCGTCACCGTCAACCCGGACGGCAGCGGCCAAGTCAGTCCGGTGCCGCCAGGGCCGGCCGTCCCGCCAGGGGCCATCGTCGTATCAGTTGACGTACTCGCATATTTGCCATCTCTCGGGCAGCCCTCTCAACATTGACCGCTTTTCCGTAACATCCTGGTGTGTCAAGGAGATCCTCGGTTCTCGTCTCGGAGGGATCACGGATGATCCTGCCACCCAAACGCTCATCGTCCCCCAAACCGAAGTCCTTGGACCGTCTGCTCGCCGAGCCGGTGTACCAGGATCTCCCCCCCGCACTGGCCCAACACGGCGAGGTGCTGCCCTTGGGCGTCATGGTCCGCGGAATGATGGAATGGTTGCTGGAACCCGCGACGATGGAGACCCTATTCGACCACCACGCGCCCGATCACTACACGCGGGAACTCACCATCTCCGCCCTGGTCGGTCTGTTCATCCAGGTTACCACCGGCGCGCGTCGATCGGTCCACGCGGCCTACAAGGCGGATCAGATGTCCGCCACGCCGACGATCACCACGTCCTACCAAGCCTTGTATGGCAAGTTGGGACGCTTCCCGCCCGCCGTCAGCGAAGCGGTGGTGCGGTCCACGGCCGAACGGTGTACGCAACTGCTGTCGCTCGCCCCCGCTCGCAATCTTGAACCCGTGCCCGGTTATCGTCTCCGCATCCTGGACGGCAATGTCTTGACCGGAACCGATCATCGCTTGACTCCGTTACGCCGGTGGCTCAACGCCTGCTTGCCGGGCAAGTCGTTGGTCGTTTATGAGCCGGGTTTGGGACTGGTCACCGATTTGGTCCTGGAGGAAGACGCCTACACCCAGGAACGCGCCTTGCTAACGCAAGTGGTGCCCCGGTTGCGAGCGAAGGATCTGATCGTCGCGGACCGCAACTTCGGCACGAGCCGGTTTGTGTTCGGCGTCCAGGCCCAGCAGGCGTTCACGATTGTCCGCCAGCACGGCAAGAATCTCCCGTGCCTGTCGCTCAGCAAGATGAAAAAGTGCGGTTCCACCGACACGGGTGTGACCTATGAGCAGTCCGTTCAGGTCACCGATCCGGCCAGCGGGGAAATTCTCAAGCTGCGTCGGATCGAGTTGCGACTGTCGGGGAAGACCCGGGACGGCGATCGCACGATCGCGGTGCTGACGAATCTGCCCGGGACCGTGTCGGCGGTCCAAATCGTGAAGTTGTACCGGGAGCGTTGGACGATCGAGACGCATTTCCAGTTCTTGACGCAGTCGCTGAATTGTGAGGTATCGGGACTCTTTCCAGCACAGTGGGATCCGAAGCTTGGAATTCACGTGACTTGAAGTCGCGGCC
>JADMIO011624597.1_pt1 | contig 44360 bp, 42 predicted proteins | sample 8958161 | NCBI WGS metagenome assembly JADMIO01 (sample SAMN16585339, study PRJNA669376) | soil metagenome | isolation source: Crop rotation soil | place: USA: Cullars Rotation, Alabama | collected 2011
CCGCCCCACCCAGGATCAGCCGCACCACCTGCCCGCGCGTCGCCCCCAGCGCCGTCCGCACCCCGATCTCCGCCGTCCGCCGCGCCACCGAGTACGCCGTCAGCCCATACAGCCCAATCGACGCCAGCGCCAGCGCCAGCACGCCGAAGATCTGCGACAGCCCGCCGATCGTCTGCTCGTGCCCCAGCAGCGCCCCCAGCATCTCCGACGTCGGGACCACGTTCAGCACCGTCAGGTTCGGGTCCACCGACCCCAGCGCCCGTTGAATCCGCGGCCCCAGGTCCGGCGGATTCCCGCTCACCCGCAGCACGATGCTGTTGATCAGGTTCGACCGCGCCAGCGTGTTGTTCTCCCACTCCTTCGCCGACATCTGCAGCAGCGGCACGAAGAACATCGGCCGCCCCGGTCCCCGCGGGTTCCGGAACCGGATCGTGTTCACCACCCCGACGATCGTATAGTCCGCGCGATGGCTCGGACCCCCCAGCCCGAACCGCTTCCCCAGCGGGTCCTCGTTCGGGAAGTACGTGTCCGCGAACATCTGGTTCACCACCGCGACATGCGTCGCCTCCGGCGTGTCCCGCTCCGTGAACCCGCGGCCCCGCAAAATTCGCGCGCCCATCGTGTCGAAGAATCCCGCGCTTACCCGGTCCCACGACGGGCTCGCCGCCGTCTGCGGATGCGCCTCCAGACTCGCCCCCATTTGCCAGTTGTTCCCCGACATCGGCGTGTACAGCGCCAGCCCGACGTTCCGCACCCCGGGTATCTGCCGCATCTGCCGCTCGATCTCGGCGTAAACCGACGCCAGCCTCTCCGGCGCGTAGCCGCCGAACCCCGGGTTCACATTCACCACTACTGAGCCGTCCATCTGAAACCCGAACTGCTGGTTCGTCAGATTCCGCATCGTCTGCGTCATCAACCCCGCCCCGCACAGCAGCACCAGCGAAAGCGCCGCCTGCAACACCACGAGCGTCTTCTGCGGCAGCGTCGACCTCCCGCTCGCCGACCGTCCCGCTCCATGCAGCGCCGCCGCCGGATTCGCCCGCGACGCCGACCACGCCGGCGCGATCCCGAACACCACGCCCGTCGCCACCGACAGCAAAAACGCGAAACCCAGCACCAGTGGCTCCGGCGACGTCTCGATCGGCACGTGCTTCGCCCCATGGAACGCCATCGCGATCAGCAACCCGGCCGTCTCCGTCGCTACCACCAGACCCACCACCCCGCCCGCCACCGCCAGGACCGTGCTCTCCACCAGCACCTGCTGCACCAGCCGCGACCGCGGCGCCCCCAGCGCCACCCGGATCGACGTCTGACCCGTCGCCGCCGCTCCCCGCGCGAGTTGCAGGTTCGCCAGGTTCGCGCACGCGATCAGCAGCACCAGCCCCGTGATCGACATCAGCAGCGTCAGGTCGCGCCGGTAATTCTCCTTCATCGCCGAGAGCCCGCCGCCCCCCGCCACGATCGAGATGTGTTGATTTTCGACACCCTGCCGCGCCTTGTCGGTGGCCGGCTTCTCGTTCTCCATCAGCCACTGCCGCAACTCTGTCGTCATCTTCGCTTCGACTTGTCGCTCGACTTGCCCGGCCCTAGTTCCCGCCTTCTGCCGCGCGAAGACGTACAGCCAGTGGTTGGTCGCGTTGTCGAGCAGCGCGTTCTTCCCGTGGACGGCCGGCTCCGTCGCCAGCGGCATCCAGAAGTCCGGCGGATCCGGTCGCAGCGCCGCCCCGAAGAACCCCGGCGGCGCGACTCCCACGATCTGGTATGGCGACCCCTCTATATAAAAGGAGGCCCCGATCACCGCCGGGTCGCCGTTATAGTGCTGTTGCCACGCCCGGTAGCTCATCACCGCGACCGGCGCCGCCCCCCGGACATCGTCCGCCGGCTCGATCAGCCGCCCCGCGAACGCCTTCAACCCCCATAGCCGGAAGTAGTTCCCCGAGACGAACTGGTCGACGAACGGCGACGACTCCGCCGCCCCCGTACGCCGCACCCCGACCTGCGACGATCCCGCCTGGAACGCCGCCATATCCTCCAGTTCCGGAGTGTGATCCCGCAGGTAGGTGTACAGCCCGTACGAGTAGACCGAGAACCGCCCCTGCGTCCCGCCGAGCACGCAGCAGTTATCGCCGTCGCCGACGCGCACGATCGTCGCCGGATCGGCCACCGGGAGCGACTTCAGCATGATCGAATGCACCAGCGTGAAGATTCCGGTATTCGCCCCGATCCCCAGCGCCAGAGTCAGGACCGCCGTCGCCGTGAAGCCTTTGGCAGCCCACAATTGCCGCAAAGCCAGCCGAAAATCCTGCAACATACCCCTAAATACTGCCTTTTTTGCCCAAAGTTTCCCTTTTTTTGCCCTTTTCTCCGCGTTTTCTCCGTGTTCTCCGCGTCTCCGCGTTGAGAAATCAACCTCGCAGGGCGCTATGATAGCCACACATGCGTTTCGGCCTTAGTCTCGTTCTAGCCGTCTGCGCCTTCGCTCAGGATCCTCCCCAGACGGAGCCGCCCAAGACGGAGCCGCCGAAGGACCAGCCGCAAATCGCCGAAACCGTCACCAAGGACGAGCCCGCCACATTCAAAGCGCGCGTGAACCTCGTCATGGTCCCGGTCGTCGTCCGCGACAAGAAGGGCAACGCGATCGGCAACCTCAAACAGGAAGACTTCCAGCTCCTCGACAAGGGAAAACCGCAGATCATCAGCCGCTTCTCCATGGAGCGCCCCGGCCTACCCGGCGGCGCCAAGAACGGCGCCAAAATCTCCCCCAAGACCGACGCCGACCGGCCCCCGCTCGAGCTTCCCGAGCGCTACATCGCCTACATCTTCGACGACGTCCACATTCAGTTCGGCGACCTCGCCCGCACCCGCGACGCCGCCTGGGCCCACATCCGCGACACGCTCCGCCCCTCCGACCGCGCCGCGATTTACAGCACCTCCGGCCAGACCTCTGTTGAATTTACCGACGATCGCGACAAGCTCCGCGGCGCCCTCTTCACCCTGATGCCGCGCCCCATCGCCCGCTCCATGACGCAGGAGTGCCCCGACGTCAGCTACTACATGGGCGACCTCATCCAGAACCACAACGACCCCATGGCCCTCGACGCCGCCACCCGCGAAGCGATCGTCTGCGCCAGCATGGACCCGAGCGACCCGAACTCGCGCAACGTCGCCCAGAGCATGGCCCGCGCCGCTTCCTCCCGCGCCATCTCCGGCGGCGCCCATGAGACCCGCCTCGCCCTCGGCGTCCTCCGCGACATCATTCGCCACATGGCCGCCATGCCCGGCCAGCGCGTCGTCGTTCTCGCCTCCCCGGGCTTCATCACCCCCGAGGACCACACCGAGAAGATGGACGTCATCGACCGCGCCATCCGCAACAACGTCACGATCAACAGCCTCGACGCCCGCGGCCTCTGGGTCGACGGCACGGACATGACGAAGCAGATGTACGACTTCCAGGCCAGCCGTCTGAAGGCGCAGTACGAGCACGACACCAACGTCGCCAACGCCGACGTTCTCGCCGAGCTGGCCTACGGCACCGGCGGCAAGTTCTTCCAGAACAGCAACGACCTCGGCGAGGGCTTCCGCCGCCTCACCGAGACCCCCGAGTACATGTATCTGCTCGGGTTTTCGCCGCAGAATCTCAAGCTCGACGGCAGCTTCCACTCGCTCAAGGTCACGGTCCGGACCACGCCGCCGCTGACCGCCGTCGCGCGCAAGGGCTACTACGCCCCGCGCCACCTGACCGACCCGGCCGAGACCGCCAAGGAGGAGATCCGCGAGGCCCTCTTCTCCCGCGAGGAGCTGCGCGAGATCCCGGTCGACCTGCAAAGTCAGTTCTTCAAGCCCAGCAATGAGACCGCAAAAGTCACCATCGTGACCCACATCGATCTCAAGGCGCTCAAGTTCAAAAAAGTGGAGGACCGCAACAACGACGAAGTCACCATCGTCGCCGGCCTCTTCGATCGCAACGGCAACTATGTAACGGGAGTCCAGAAGCTCGTGCAGATGAAGCTGAAGGACGAGACGCTCGCCGCGCGGCAGAACCTCGGCATTACCGTCCGCAGCACCGTGGACGTGAAGCCCGGGCCGTATCTGATCCGGGTCGTGATCCGGGACGCGGGCGGCGAGCAAATGTCGGCGCAAAATAGCGCCGTCGATATTCCATAGGGGAGACGCAGATGTATCTTCGCAGCGCAATTGTGACGGGGTTTTTACTGGCGGCGGGCGCCTTCGCGCAGCAGCCGCCGGCCAACCCGCCGGCCGCCCAGGCGCCCGGCACGATCTTCCGTACCGAGACCAAGCTCGTGCCGGTCGATGTGGTCGTCCAGGACAAGAAGGGCAACTACGTCCACGACCTCGAGCAAAAAGACTTCAAGGTCATGGAGGACAACAAGGAGCAGCAGATCCGCGCCTTCTCCTTCGAGGCCGACCCCAACTCCCCGCTCGCGCAGCAGAAGAAGTACCTCGTCCTGTTCTTCGATAACTCGACGATGAACCTGACCGACCAGGCGCAGGCGCGCCAGGCCGCCGCCAAGTTCATCGACGCCAATGCCGGTCCGAACCGCCTGATGGCGATCGCCAACTTCGGCGGCTCCCTCCAGATCGCGCAGAACTTTACCGACGATATCGAGCGGCTGAAAGCAATCGTCGCCGGCACGAAGATTCCCGCCATTTCGACGAGCGCCGCCGGAGTGGGCGGCCCGTCGCTCGGCAGCGTGCAGCAGTTCGGCATGCGGACTGGCGTGTTGGCGCTGCGCGGTCTCGCCAAGGTCCTCGGCGATATTCCCGGCCGCAAGACCCTGATTCTCTTCAGCGCCGGCTTCAATATGAACAATCCGACCGTGCGCAACGAGATGTATCCGGAAATCACCGCCGCGATCGACGCGTGCAACCGCGCCAACGTCGCCGTGTACCCGGTCGACGTGCGTGGGCTGGCGAGCAACCTGATGCCGTTCGACCCGCGGCGCGGCGCCGTGATGCCCCCGGGCGTCATGCGCGACGCCGGTTTGGCCTTCGCGACCTCGCCCGTGCTGCGCGTCGCGGCTCTGTTCCAGCGCGGCGGCGGCGCCGGCGGCGGCACGACCGGCGGCGGTGGCGGAGGCACCGGAGCGGGCGCGGGCGGCGGTGGCGGTGGTGGAACGCCCTCCGGCGGTGGCGGCGGCGCGACCGGCGGCGGAGGCGGCCGCAGCGGCGGCGGCAATTTCGGCGGCTCCAGCGGTCCCTTCGGCGGCTCCGGCACGACCCGCGGCGGCGAACCCGGCGGCTTCGGCAACACCGGCGGGCGCGGCAGCTTCCCCGGCAACAACGGCAATAACGGCGGTGGCGGCAACAACGGCAACTTCGGCGGACGCGGCAACAATCCCAACGACCGCAATAATCGCATCAACGACCCGATGAACCGCCGCGGGATCATCCCCACGATTCCCGATTCGATCATGGGTAACCAGGAAGTCCTCTACATGCTCGCCAACGGCACCGGAGGCTTCGTCATCGCCAATACCAACGACCTCCTCGGCGGCCTCCAGAAGATCGGCAAGGAGCAGAACGAGTATTACCTCCTCGCGTATGCGCCGCCCGAATCGCCCGAGGGAAGCTGCCACGAGATCAAGGTGAAGGTGAACAAGGGCGGCCTCAACCTCCGTTCTCGCACCGGCTACTGCAACGTCAAGCAGGTCGACCTCCTCTCCGGCAAGCCAATCGAGAAGCAGATGGAGACCATGGCCGCGGGCTCCGACGCCGGCTCGCTCAAGGCCGCGCCGATGCAGGTCCCGTTCTTCTACACCGCTACGAACACCGCCAAGGTGTTCGTCGCGATGGACATTCCGACGTCGACCATCAAATTCGAGAAGGTCAAGGGCAAGCAGCACGCCGAGATCAGCGTGCTCGGCATCGCCACGCGCCCCGACGGCAATATCGCCGCCCGCTTCAGCGACTCGGTGAAGAAGGACTTCGAGGACAAGAAGGACGTCGAGAAGTTCCTCGCCAAGCCGATGCACTACGAGAACCAGTTCGATCTCGGCTCGGGAGAGTACAACCTGAAGGTCGTCTTCACGTCGGCCGGCGCCGGCTTCGGCAAGCTCGAAGCTCCGCTGAAGATCGAGCCCTACGATACGGCGCAATTCGGCATGAGCGCCCTCGCCCTCAGCGGCAACTTCCATCGCCGCGGGGCGGACAGCAACATCGAGGACCAGTTGGTCGAAGGCAAAACCCCGCTGATCGCCGGCGCGCTCCAGTTCGAGCCTGCCGGAGCGACCCGGTTCAAGACCGGCGATCAGGTCGCGGTTTATTTCGAGGTGTATGAGCCGCTGATGCAGGAGGACCCGTCGAAGGGCAAGGTGGATCTGGCCGGCCAGATGCGGATTCTCGACCGCGCCAGCGGCGCGCAGAAGCTCGATTCCGGCGGCGTGCCGCTGACGAACTTCCTGCGCCAGGGCAATCCGATGACCCCAGTCGGCCTGAAGCTCCCGCTGGAGAACCTGGGCGCCGGCGGCTACAAGCTCGAGGTCAAGGTCGTCGATTCCGCCGGCCGCAGTTGGACCCGCACCACCGAGTTCGACGTGATGTAATCAGCGCGGATCCGAGCCGCGACCGTAAGGGAGCGTCCCGCTACCCCAGTCGGCCTGAAGCTCCCGCTGGAGAACCTGGGCGCCGGATTCCGCCGGCCGCAGTTGGACCCGCACCGCCGAGTTCGACGTGATGTAATCAGCGCGGATCCGAGCCGCGACCGTTAGGGAGCGTCCCGCTACCGCCACGCCAGCAACTGCCGCCTCTCCGCGGCGCTGAACCGGAGTCGTCCCATCGACGCGTTCCGGATCTCAGCCCCGGTGAACTCGCGGTGCATGATCCCGCCGAGGGCATGGTCGAGCCCCAGCAGATGCCCGACCTCGTGCGCCATCACGTATCCCATGAGCAGCCCCGGCGACACGCGATTCGCCTGCGCGGCCTGCCGGATCGGGTCGTAGAAGATCCACGCCGCGCGCCCTTCGTCACCCTCGCGCAGCACGGCTCCGAAGGCGCCCGGACGAGCGCCCTTCCACCACGCGCGCGACACGAGCTTCAGCAGCACCTCGCCCTCCTCGAGTCTGGCGCAATCGAAATGCGTCGGAGTGCAGACGCTCCATTGCGTGGGGATGCCCGCGCGCCGGAAGATCTCCTCCCCATGGGAGGGAAGCGACCGCAGCGCGGAAGCCGGCGCGTCGACGCTGACGAAGACGCGAATGCGCAGGACCACGGGTTCCGCGGCCCGACCGAGGATCGCCCATCCCAGCAGCAGCAGCGCGCAACGCATGGCCGGAGAAAATATCACAGCAAGGCCAGCGCATGCAAGTGAACTGTGGCCCTATCAGCGCCTTTACAAGCCCATCAAAATCTTCGACAGATCCGCGATCATCAATAGCCCCGGATTCTCCGGCGTCCAATCGGGCTTCGGAATTCCGTCGACCGTGATCGCCATCGCGATCCGCCCGCGCGGGGTGTACACGATCCCGACGTCCGACCGCAGCGCGTCGAGCGCGCCCGTCTTGTTCGCGACCTTCGCGTCGCCGGCGCGCCGGCGGATGCCGTTGCCGTCCTGGCAGCGGCGGAGAATCGCGAGAATCTCCTTCGACGCGTCCGCGCTCACGATCTCGCCCTTCTCCAGCCGCTCGAGAATGGTGACCATGTCCCGCGGGGTGGAGACGCCGATCCCATACTTCCGGTTCTCGGGCAGCTTGCCGGCCGCCGAGTAGCCCATTCTCTCCTCGCTCTGCCGCCCGAGGATCTTGCGCATCGACCGCGTGGTCTTGATCCCGATCCTGTCGAGATACGCGTTCACCGCATCGGCGCCGAAGCGCTCCAGGATCAGGTTGGTCGCCGTGTTGTCGCTGAGGACGATCATCAGGTTCGCCACGTCGCGCAGCGGAAACTGCAAGCCGTCGGAGATCTCGCTCGCGATGATCCCCGTTCCCGAGACCTTCTCATCCTTGGTGACCGTGAGCGGGTCGGTCCACTTCGCCTGCCCGCGCGCCACCGCGTCGAAGACCGCGCAGAGGATGGGGAGTTTGATGGTGCTGGCGGTCCGCACCGGCTCCGTCTCGCGGATGCCGATCGTCGCGCCGGTGTCGAGGTTCTTCGCGTACAGCGTGACCGTGCCCGGGAAGTCGCCGATGCGGGCGCGGAGCGCGTCGCCGATCGTGTCGGCAGCGAAGCAGGCCGTGGCAGCGGCTAGCGGCAGAAGCGCGAGTTTCGGGAGCATCCCCCGATGATAAGATATCCGCGCCGATGGCCGAATTCCGCGAGATCGTGCGCCGCCTCCGCCGCTTTCACCGCGCGCCCGCGCCGCCGGCCGCGCGCGGACCCTTTGAGCTGCTGATGTGGGAACACGCCTGCTACCTTCTGCCGGACGAACGCCGCGCGCTGGTGTTCGACGGCCTGAAGCGCGAAGTCGGGCTGACGCCGCCGCGGATCCTCACGGCCGATGAGGAGACGTTGCTGAAGTGGGCGAAGCTCGGCGGGATGCGGCCCGAGGATCGCGTCGACCGCTGGCGCGAGGTCGCGCAAATCGTCGAGGACGAGTTCGCCGGTGATCTGGACACGGTTCTGCGGGAGCCCTATGCGAAAGCCAAGAAGGCCCTGAAACGGTTCCCATCGATCGGGGATCCTGGGGCGGAGAAGATCCTGATGTTCTGCGGCATGGCGGAGGGGTTGCCGCTGGAGTCGAACGGCTGCCGCGCGCTCGTGCGGCTCGGTTTCGGCCGCGCGCACAAGAGTTACAGCACGCAGTACCGCTCGATTCAGGAGGCCGTCGCGGGACAGCTTCCGAAGGGAGCAGCGGAGCGGGCGGAAGCCCACCTGCTGCTGCGCGAACACGGCAAGACGCTGTGCAAGGAAAAGTCCCCCATGTGCGGCGAGTGCCCGCTGAAAGACGTCTGCCGCTGCTCCTCGTAGGGCGGGCGATCGCTTTTGGTCGCCTGCCCGGCGAGCGAAGCTCGCCCGGTCCCGGGGGCAGGGCAGGCGACAGAAACCGATCGCCCGCCCTACCAAGCGCGCCCCTAAACGAAGTAGCCGAGCCCGACGCCGCGCTTGCCGCCTTCCCGCACGACGCGCTCGACGTCGTGGGCGAACTGCCGCCGCAGCTTGCCGTCCGAAATCTGGCCCTGCAGTTCGCAAAGCGCGTCGATCGCGGCCGTGAACCGCTTGAGGACGGCCGCCTCCGACGGCGCGGCGGCGGTCTGCGCCGGCCGTTCCTTCTCGAGGATCGCGGCGATGCCGGCTGCGACCTGGTCGGAGTTCTCCGGGATGAGCGCGATGGGAGCGCCGTCGCACACGAGCCCCTTCTCCGTGACGTGCGGCGCGAGCGCGCGGTACTCGTCGACGGTGACGTGCGTCATTTGCGTGATAACGAAGTAATCGGGGCCGAACTCGTCGAGAAGCGCGATCAGCTTGTCGACCTGCCGCCGGCTCACCTTGAGGTACTTGGGGCAGAACAAGTTCCAGGATTTGCATACCTTGCGGTAGAGCCTGCTGTCGCGAAGTTTTTTCAGGCTCGCTACCTCCGCCGCGTTACACTGGCCTGCCACGAGCGCGAATGACTCGCGCTGGCCGATCCAGCGTCCCAATTCCAGGGCCTCTGGAGGCAGCAACGTCTCGCTCAGTTGTTTCATGTCGTTCTCCGGTGGGCACACGGCGCCCACCGCCTTTCGTAAGTAGTTGAAAAATGGACCTGAAAAGCAACAGGCGGGCATCCCATGCCCGCCTGCGGTCCTACTAACGACCTTATAGTCGCATGCGATCTTCGGGTTTTTGCGACCTTCCCCGTAACCGCTTGATTCGGAGCCGAATATAGTTAAAAAAATTTGCACGTTCCCATCGCTATCCTGAAAAACAGGAGAAACCCATGCCGACCGAGCGCGAGAAGATGCTCGCCGGGGAGCTGTACGACGCCCTCGACCTTGAGCTCGTCGACACGCGAACCCGCGCCCGCGACTTGTGCCAAACTCTCAACGCGTCGCGCGAGAGTGACGTCGACCTGCGACGGTCTCTCTGCGGGCAGCTCTTCGGGAAAGGCGGCGACACGGTCTGGATGCAGCCGCCGTTCTATTGCGATTACGGGTCGAACATCGAGCTCGGCGAGCGTGTCTTCTTCAACTTCAATTGCGTCGTGCTGGACGTCTGCCGGGTGACGATCGGCGACTTCACCATGTTCGGCCCAGCGGTCCAGATCCTCACCCCCATGCACCCGTGGAACGCGGCGTTGCGCCGCAAACAGGAGTACGGCAAAGCGGTCGTGATCGGGTCGGACGTATGGGTCGGCGGCGGCGCCCTGATTCTGCCCGGCGTGAAGGTCGGATCGCGGTCGGTGATCGGCGCCGGCAGCGTGGTGACGCGCGACATCCCCGACGGGGTCTTCGCCGCCGGCAACCCTTGCCGGGTCATCCGGGACATAATCGACGAATGAAGCAATTCGTTCCCGCGACCGTGGACGAGTACATCGCAGCGCAGCCCGAGTCCACGCGGCCGAAGCTGGAGCAGGTCCGCGCCGCGATCCGGAAGGCCGTCCCCGACGCCGTCGAGGGCATCGGCTACCGCATGCCCGGCTACAAGCTGCACGGTAAGCCGATGCTGTATTTCGCCGGCTTCCAGGATCACTACTCGCTGTTCGCCGCGTCCGGGTCATTCTTCGCGGCGCTCGCCGAGGAGCTCGCGGGATATGAGCTGCGGAAGGGGACCATCCATTTCGATTACACGAAGCCGGTTCCGATAAAGCTGATCACCCGGATCGCGAAGCTGCGGGCGGAAGGGATCGGGGCGGCGGCGAAGGCGCGGCCTGCTGCGCGAGCCAAAGACCGCGTAAAATAGGCTTGGGTAATGACTCTCGACGATTACAAAGTAGTGTTGTACCGCAATCAGCCGGACGGCTGGGTCGCCGAAATTCCCGCTATACCGGGCTGTTATGCGCTCATGCCCACGCGGGAGAAAGCGCTGGCCGAGCTCGGCGCCGTCTTCGCGATGATCGCGGCGGAATACGGCGAGCGAGGGCTGCCTCTTCCGGAAGACACCACCGCGATCGTACATGCCTAGCGCTCGCGCCGATGAGCTGCGTCGCGCCGCATCGCGGCTCGGTTTTCAGCGGATGCGGCAAAGCGGCAGCCACGAGCGCTGGATTCACCCGGATGGCCGGGCGGTGACGATACCGGTCCATGGCGGTTGGGAGATCGGCCCCCCACTTTTCCATCGAATCCTGGCGCAACTGGGGGTCAGCCTCGAAGAGTTTCGTAAGCTTCTGTAGGGAGTTTCCGTTCTCCGAGGGCGTGGTCGTCCGCCGTCACGAGATAACCGAACGGGCGTCGTCCAGCTTACTTTGCGCGCCGTCTCCGCAGCATGCCGAGCGCGAGCGCTCCCGCGCCGATGAGGGCGAAGGACCCGGGTTCCGGGACGGCGTCGAGGGAGACGTTATCCAATTCGGTGAGATTTTCGATCGGCGCTGTGACGTTGCGGAATTCGATGGTGTCGCTGCCGGACCCGGTAAAGACGAAAGAGAACTGGGCCCAGTTGATGGCGTTGGATGTGCTGCTGTTGTTGCTGTAGACTCCCTGGAAAGTCGAATTCAAAAACAGTGATAGGGTGCTCGCGCCGGTGAAGAAGGTAGCGCTGTTATCCATGTTGCCGACCCAGAAGGTGAGCGCGTAACTGGCGCCGGGCGTGGTCGCCACCGTCTGGGCCACGCCTCCGTCGAGCGTGTTGCCGGGACCGGTCATGTCCAACGAATAGATGCCGTCCTCGGGCAGAAAGGTGAGCAGTCCCACGTTGCTGGACTCGGTGTAATCGTCGCGAAGCTGGATGATGCACTGGGTGTTGCAAACGCTCCCCGTGACCGTCCAACCAGGGATCGCGGGGGACCCGGAGGCATATGCGAACGATGTCGTTCCCAGGGTGGGAAGCTCGAAGCTGCCATTGACGAGCAGATTCGCAAATGCGCCTGAATTCAGAGTCAAGAGGCCAAAAGCCAGCAGCGGGAGCCGTTTCATAGGTGGTCTGCCCTCAGGTATATCCCTTGCACGAAGACGCTCATTATACGGCAGTTGCTGATTTGCACGCAATCGGCCGCTCTAATTCTCGGTCGGCGTCTTCTCGGCATGGTCGACGACTGTGACGTCGAGGGTCACCTTCTTCGACTCCAGTTTCAGGCCGAGCTGGTCCTGGAGCGCGGCGAAGAGGCTGGGACCGGCCGGGTCGGACGCGTCGCCTTCCGGGGTGGGCGCGACCATCCGCGGTGTAATCCAGTAAAAGGCAAAATCGTACTTGCCTTTCAGCCCCGTCGCGTCCGTGACCGGTCGCTGCGCCTGGTAAGAGAGATTGCGCGCCAGCTCCTCGGTTGTCATATTGGGCCACTGCGCGGCGGCGCGGCCTTGCATGATCGCCATGCTGTTCCTGCCCGGCGGCAAGACCGGGAAGCCTCTCTCGTCGCGCTTCGGCGGGCCGGGTCCGCGGCGCGGCGCGTCGTCCGGCTCCTCCGGCAGAGGCGGCGCGGCTTCCTTGAACTTGGGTCCGTTCTTCGCCACCGTCAGCTCGTAACCGGGCATCTCCTTCTTTTCGGGATGGACCTTCAGACCGAAGCGCTCCGCCAGCAGCGTCCGCAGCATCTCGCGAAATTGCGCCCTGGTCGTCGTCGCCGGCATGGTGGCGCCAATGTGGAACCGCGCCTCGTTCATCCAATCGGGCGCGACGAGCTGGTACGCGCGCAGGTCGTACGCCTGGGACACCAGGTCCGAGAGACTCGCGTTCTCGCACGTCCAGCGGCCGGGATCCTTCGTCTCCGCCCCGCCGGTGCAGCCGACGCGCATCGGCGTGCCGGGCACACGCGGCGGCGACGCCTTGATGGAGGCAACGTCGAAGGCAAGCGGTTGCGCCATGGCCGCCGCAACGGCCGCCAGCAGGAGCACAAACTGGGACAGCATCAGTCGCAAGCTATCACAACTTGCGGCGGAGAAAGTTAACTGTAGCCTCATAAGTCGCGACCCAGTTCGACCACTTGAGGAAATCGTGACCCTCGTCGGGGAGCACCATCTCCTCGTACTCGACTTTGCGCCGCCGCAGCGCGTCCTTCAGCATCACCATCTGGTTGAACTGGACGTCGGGGTCGTCGTCGCCCTGGATCAGCAGGACAGGCGACCGCCACGTGTCGACGAAGTGCATCGGCGACGATTCGAACGCGAGGCGGTAATCGGGCGCGCCGGCGGGGATGTTCAGCTCGCGCGCCCAGTCATGGACGCCGTGGAAGTCGACGCCGGCGCGGAACAGGTCGGAGGCGCGGGCGAGGGCCATCGCGGTGAGATAGCCGCCGTAGGAGCCGCCCCAGGCGCCGATGCGGGCCGGGTCGACGTCGGACCGCCCGCGCAGGTAAACGCCCGCGCCCTGCACGTCGTTGTACTCGCTCCCGCCGGCCGGGCCGTAATGCAGCGCCTCGCGGAACTCCATCCCGTAGCCGATGCCGCTGCGGTAGTTGATCGAGAGCACGACGTACCCGCTGTTGGCGAAGTACTGGTTCAGCGCGTACGCGTTCGCGTAGTAGTACATCGGATGCCAGCCGAGCATCATCTGGCGGCGCGATCCGCCATGGAAGAAGACGAGGGCCGGCGCCCGCGCGGGCGCATTTGGCGGCAGGAAGAGCTGCCCGTGGATCGGGAGCCCGTCGGCGCCGGGGAAGACGACCTGCTTCGGCGTGACCATGCGCTGCACGGGGAACTCGGCGGGGAGCGATTCGACGTCGCGGATCTGGCCGTTGACCCGGACGGCGACATGCATCGGGTGCTGCGCGTCCGCGCGGAGGAACGCGGTCTCGTTGGCGGGTTTGCACTCGATGCCCGTGCCCGACGTGAGCGCGGCGGGCGCTCCGGCGCTGAGCTTCCATAGATGCCGCCGGTCGATATCGCCCTGATTGGAGGAGTAGACGACCTGCCCGTTGACGGCGGGCGCGACATCCTCGACTTCGAACTGGCCGGGCGTGAGGAGCGTGACAGCGCCGCCGGCGGTCGCGACGGAGTAGAGGTGCGTCCAGCCGTCGCCTTCCCACGGGAAGAGGAGGCGGCCGGCGTCGAGCCATTGCAGTTGATTGTCGGCGACGACCTCGCGATACACGCTGCCGCGGCCCTCTTTGGCGCGCCAGATCTCGCGGCCCTGGCCGGTGGCGACGTCGGCGACGCGGATCGACCACGGCACGCCCTCCCGGCGCGGCTGGCGCACGGGGCGGAGACCGTCCGACGGGACGCGCACGAAGGCGACGGATCGGCTGTCGGGCGACCAGGACGGGTAGAGGTCGTAGTCGGTGGAGGGGTCGACGAAGCGGACGGCGTTGGAGGTCGTGTCGAAGACGCCGATGAGGCCGTGGTCGCCGCGGGTGCTGGTGAACGCGATGTAGCGGCCGTCGGGCGACCAGATCGGACGGCCGGCGGTTCCGCGCGCCGGGAACGCGCGGGCGGCGGGAGATTTGCCGTCGACGGGCGCCCACCAGATCTGGCCGTTGCGTCGGAAGGCGACGCGGCCGGACTTGGGCGAGACGGCGGGCGAATCGCCGGGCGAGATCGGCTGCGCGGCCCCGGCGACCCAGACGGACTGCTCGACGCCGAACATGCCGCCGCGGGAGTAGACGATCGCGGCGCCGTCGGGAGACCACCGCAGATCGGCGATCTCCTGGCCGTCGTCGGCGGTGTAGGAGGTGACGGGGCGGGGCTGGTAGTCGGGCGGCGCGGCGACGAGGACGTTGCGCACGCCGCGGGCGTTGGAGATCCACGCGATCTTGCCGTTGGGGCCGGCGGTCAGATTGTAGGGGAAGGGGGCGGAGAGGACCTGGTCGATGGTGAACGGCGCCTGGGCAAAGGCGTAGGTGGTGAAAAGAAGTATCGAGAGAAGTCGCATGCGCTCCCTTACGGTCGCGGCTCTGCAGGGGCAGACCGCCGCCCACAGAACCGCGACCGAAAGGGAGCGGACGGCTACACTCCTACTGTGCCACGGCGTCGATCTCGGTTTTCGTGCGCGGCGCGGGGGCGTACGGTGTGACGAGGCTCTCGCTGCCGTCGATCCCGATGGCCTTCACGCCGAACTTCACGTCGTCGATCGAGACGTCCTTCAGGGTGTACGTGTTCACCTTGCCGACGTAGATTTCCTGCTCCCAGTACGGCGACGTGGTGGGGCGCATCACGATGGTGTAGCCCTTGATGCCGTCCTCGGGGCCCGCGGCGCGCCATTGCAGGACGGCGTCGTACCCGGCGCCGCGCGAGATCATCGGACCGCGTCCACGGCCGGCCGCGCCTGCGGCGCCTTGGCCCGTTCCACCGCCGCGACGCCCGCCGCCCTCGGCAGGAGGAGTGGCGCCGGCTGCCGGAGCAGCGCCGTTGGCGGCATTTGCCGTATTGCCGCCGCGGCCCTGACCGCCGAACTGGCCGGGAGCGCGAGTGACGATCGGAGGCTTGGGCGCGAGCGCGAGGCTCGCGGCGACGGCGGCGTTCACGCGCGCAACCTTCGCGGTGTAGGGCACCGACATGTACTCGAGCAGGTCGGTGGCGCGGTGCTGGTTGGCGTAGATCTCGTTGGGGGTCGAAAGGCGGACGGCGGCATAGCCTTCCCACTGGAACGGCGTGTGGTCGCCGCCGCGGCCGAGGCGGTCGCCCATGAAGATCGTGTCGACGCGCATCGCCGGGATATAGCGCTGGCCGACTTCGCGGACGTAGCGGGAAAGCTGCTGGGAGACCGAGTCCATGGTCTCGTCGCTGTAAATGCTGACGGAGTTGTTGGAGGCGCGGCCGTTGCCGGCGACCTCGGTGCCGATGATGTCGTTATTGAGAACGGCCTCGATGACGGCGTTCTCTTTTTTGGAGCGCTGCGCCAGCAGGCCGCTGCCGATGAGGCCCTGCTCCTCGCCGGCGAAGGCGACGAAGACCAGGGTCTTGTCGAACTCGTACTGGCTCATGACGCGGGCCAACTCCATGACGGCGGCGGTGCCGGAGCCGTCATCGCAGGCGCCGGGCGCGTCGAGATTGGCGCTCTTTTCGAACTCCTCCGGGGTCATCTGCGGGCGCTCGCCGACTGCCGCGAAAGCGCCGTCGGCGGCGGCGCCCGGTCCCGCGGCCTGTCCGGCCGGGCGGGTCCCGAGATTCAGCGTGTCATAGTGGCCGCTGACGATGACTTGGGTCTCCGGCATCTTCGTGCCGGGGAGGACGGCGACGACGTTCCACAGGTCGACATCCTTGAAAATGCGCTGGCCCTGCTTTTTGACGCGGTACTTGTCGAAGCGCACCTGGAGGCGCGGGCTATAGCTCTGCATCTCCTTGAGGATCCACTCGCGCGCCGCGCCGACGCCGCGGGTCGGATTGTCCTGTACCGACATGGTGTTGCGGGTGCCGAAGCTGACGAGCTTGGCGATCGTGGCCTTGATGCGGTCCTCGGAGACCTCGCCGACGATTTTGGAGACCTTCGGGTTGACGGACTTCTCGTCGGCCGGGGTATGGGTGGCGCAGAGTGCAAGCAGAGCTGTGGCGACCAGGGTGGGGCGGCTGTAAGACATTTTCATACAGGATAGCTTATGGCGGTTGAAAGGCGGGTTTGGGTTACGGATACAGGGGCTAACTTTGGTCGATTTTGACGTAAATTCGATCGAAAACGGGCAAAAAACCTACTCTTCGCGCAGAATTTCGAGCGGTTTTCGACCCAAAACCCGGAAACTGGCGAGCCAGCCGGCCAGCGCGGCGATCACGGCGGAGAGGGCAATCGCGCCGAGCGTCGAGGCGGCGTCGAAGCGCCAGGTGACCTCGAGGAGCTGTTTCAGGACCAGGGCGGCGAAGGCGCTGGCGAGGAGCGCGCCCATGATCCCGGCGACGACCCCGAGCGCAAGGAATTCGACGGAGAAGATCCAGGCGATGCGGCGGCGCGTCGCGCCCAGTGTCTTCAGGACAACGACCTCCCGCATGCGCCGGAAGCGGGTGCCGGCAATGCTGGAGGCGACCATCACGGCGCCGGCCAGGATCGTGAAGCCGGAGATGAAGCGGATGACGGTGGCGATGCGCTGGACGACGTCCTCGACGATCTGCATCACGTCGGCGACGTTGACGACGGTGACGGTCGGGAACTGCTGGTAGAGGACGCGCTGGAGGTTGGCGACGTCGGTGGGGCGGACGCGGAGGCTGCCGTAATGGACGGCGGGCATGCCCTGAAGCGGGCCGGGGCTGAAGAGGAACTCGAAGCGGGCGGCGAGGCGGAGCGACTCCGTACGCTCGACGCACGCAACCCTCGTGCGGATGGGATGCTGCCAAATGTCCCAATCGACGGTCATACCGGGGCGGAGATGGAGGATTTTGGCGGCCTCCTCGGTGACGCAGATGCGCGGGTCGGCGGGGCGGCCTGTCCACCACGCGCCGGCGAGGATGTCGGTCTCGGGCGGCTTGTCGGCCATCTCGGTGACGGAGCGGCCGCGGAGGAAGCGGCGGCCGAATTCCTGGAGGCCAAGGCGGTCGATGGGGACACCGTCGACGGCGGTGATCTTGGCATTGACGGCGAAGGCAACGTCGGGCGCGCCGATGACGCCGGGCTGTGACTCGGCCAGTTTGGCGATGGCGGCGCGCTGGGCTCCGGGAATGTCGAGGAGGAAGACGTTGGGGGCTCCGGGGGGCGCGCTGCCGCGGATCTGGCGGACGAGAGCCTGCTGGACCAGGAAGACCGTCAGGGTGAACATCACGCCGACGCCGAGGGCGACGACGGCGGCCTGCGACTGGCTGCCGGGGCGCTGGAGGTTCGCAAGGCCGTGGCGGACGGGGCCGGGGAGCGATTTGGGGACGAGCCGGAGGACGCGGAGGAAACCCTTGGCGGCGAGGGTCAGAAGGCCGATGCCGACGGCGAGGGCGGCGGTGAAGATGGCGCCGGTGCGGACGGCGTCGCGCAGGCTTCCCTCGGTGAGGGTCGCGGCGATGAGGCCGGTGGCGAGCAGGATGAAGCCGGCGGTCGAGAGCTTGGGGCGGGGCGGACGTCCGGGGTCGACGTCGCGGCGGAGGACGAGGGCGGGCTTGACGGTGCGGATCGCGAGTAGCGGCGGGAGGGTGAAGAGGAGCGTGACGACGCAGGCGACGACGATGCCGTGGACGGCGGGGAGTGGATCCCACGCGGAGCCGGCGTCGATGGTGAAGTAGCGGGCGATGAAGCCGGGGAAGGCCGAGGAGACGCCGACGCCGAGCGCCGCGCCGAGGATGCCGCCGGCGAGGCCGAGGATCAGGGTCTGGGCGGTGTAGATGCGGATGATCTGGGCGGAGCGCGCGCCGATGCACTTCATCACCGCGATCGAATCCATCTTCTGCTGGAGGTGGCCGTGCATTGCGGTGGCGACGCCCATCGCGCCGATTACGAGGGCGATGAGGGCGATCAGGCTGAGGAAGGTGGTGGCGCGGTCGAGGCCGCGGGTGATGATGGGGTGGGTCTCGCGATAGTCGGCGATGGTGGCCTCGGGGAAGGCAGATTTGAGGAAGAGGCGGAGGGATTCGACGTCGGTCTCGGGCGGGAGGCGGAAGAGGTAGCGTTCGGAGGCGCGGCTGCCGAGGGAGATGAGGCCGGTGCGGTCGAGGCCCTGGCGCGAGATCATGGCGCGCGGTCCGACGTTGAGGCTGCCGGTCATGCGGTCGGGCTCGGCGGTGACGACGCCGGCGATGCGGAAGTCCTGGCCGCCGATGCGGAGGGTGTCGCCGGCGTGGGCCTTTAGGCGGACGAGGAGGTCGTCGGAGACGACGACGGATTGGGCGTCGAGGGCGTCGCGCAGGGGGCGGGACGGGTCGAGCTTGACCGTGCCGTAGAACGGGTAGAGCGCGGGGTCGACGGCTTTGACGGAGATGAGGAGCGGGTCGGGCGTCGAGGGGGAGGACGCCATGGTGACCGTCTCGGTGATCCAAGTGCGGCGGATGCCGCGGGCATCGAGGTCGCGGAGGGTCGCTTCCTGGTCAGGGGAGGGAAGGGCGAAGACGCGGAGCGTCATGTCGCCGGCCATAAGGGTGCGGGCCTCGCGGAGGAGCATGCGGCGGAACCCGCGGGAGAAGCCTCGGACGCCGGTGAGGGAGGCGACGCCGACGGCAACGGCGAGGACGACGAAGAGGAATCGGGCGCGGCTGGCGCGGAGCTCTCGGAGGGCGATGCGGAGGGCCGACTTCATTGGCTCGGCATCATTGGCTCACCACGCGGCCGTCGCGTAGGACGATGCGGCGGGTGGCGGATTCGGCGAGCGCCTGCTCGTGGGTGACGAGGACGAGGGTCGCGCCTTCTTCGCGGTTGAGGGTGAGGAGGAGGTCGAGGACGATGGCGCCGGTGGCGGAGTCGAGGTTTCCGGTGGGCTCGTCGGCGAGGAGGATCGGGGGGCGGAGGGCGAAGGCGCGGGCCAGGGCCACGCGCTGCTGCTCGCCGCCGGAGAGCTGGACGGGGTAGTGGTCGAAGCGGCCCCCGAGGCCGACGCGGTCGAGGAGCTCGCGGGCGCGGGCGCGACCGCCGAGATCGCGGCCGGCGAGTTCCATGGGAAGGAGGACGTTCTCTTCGGCGGTGAGGGTCGGGAGGAGCTGGTAGGACTGGAAGACGAAGCCGATTTTGCGGCCGCGGAGGAGGGCCATCTCGTCCTCGGAGAGGTGGGTGATGTCTTCGCCGTCGAGGATGACCTGGCCGGAGGTGGGGGAGTCGAGGCCGGCGAGGAGTCCGAGGAGGGTGCTTTTGCCGCTACCGGAAGGGCCCATGATGGCGGCAAACTGGCCTTTCGGGATGTGGAGGTCGATGCCCTTGAGGATGTCGACGCGGTGGGTTCCGGTGTCGATGGATTTGGTGAGGGCGCGGACGTCGATCAACTTTTATTATGTCATTAGGGATGAGAACACTTCTGATTTTGGGGGTTGTGGCGCTGTGCGGGTGTGGGGAGAAGGCGGAGGTGGCGGCTCCGGCGCCCACGGGTTTGGACCGCACGCGGGATCCGCGGCCGGCGATTGTTTGCTTCGGCGACAGCTTGACGGCGGGGCAGGGGCTGGATCCGGCGCAGAGCTACCCGGCGCTTCTGCAGCAGGAGCTGGATGCGCGCGGCTATCGATATCGCGTCGTGAATATGGGGGTGAGTGGGGAGACGACGCAGGACGGGCTGGAGCGGGTCCCGATGGTGGCCGCGGAGCGGCCGGCGGTCGTGGTGCTGGAGTTCGGGGCGAATGACGGGCTGCGCGGGTTGCCCGTGCCCGGGATGGAGGCCAACCTGCGGCGGATGGTCGCGGGGCTGCAGGAGGGCGGGGCGAAGGTCGTGCTGGCGGGGATGACGCTGCCGCCGAATTACGGGGCGGACTACATTCTGAAGTTCGAGACCGCGTTCAAGGATGTGGCTGGGATGAAGGGCGTGACGCTGATCCCGTTTTTTCTGGAGGGGGTCGCGGGACACGGGGAGTTGATGCAGCGGGACGGGCTGCATCCGACGGCCGAGGGGACGCGGAAGGTCGCGGCGCTGGTGCTGCGGTATGTGGAGCCGATGCTGGTGAAGTAAAGTGAACGGAGCGAAATGCCTCGATTCACGATCGTGATCCCAACACGAGCTCGGGCGGACACCCTCGTTTATTCCTTGCGAACGGCGACGGCGCAAGACTACGACGGCCTGGAGATCCTGGTCCACGAGAGCGGAGACGACGCGGCGACGTCGGAGGTGATTCGAAGCGCTGGCGACGCGCGAGTCCGGCATGTGAAGACAATTGAGCCGGTCTCGATGACCGAGAACTGGGAGCGGGCCTTGGGCTGCGCCGAGGGCGAGTTCATCACGTTCCTCGGCGACGACGATGGCCTGCTGCCGCGGGCGTGCGCGACCGCAGCACGAATTCTGGAGGATCATCCGGCGGAACTGCTCACGTGGCGGCCGGCTTCGTACTATTGGCCGCGGCACGTGGACCCGGCGAGCCGGAGCCGGATGATGCTCTATCTGGGAGACGCGGACGTTCTCGAGGAGCATTCCTCACGGGTTGCGCTGGAGCTGTTCTACCGGCACCGCATCGATTACTCCGAACTTCCGATGATCTATAACTCGTTTGTCAGCCGCGGCGCGGTGGACCGAGCGTCGCGGGCTACAGGGAGCTACTTTTTTGGGGCTGCGCCCGACGTAGCGTCGGGAATCGCAAATGCGTTCTTCTCGGAGACGTTTCTGCTGAGCGGACGACCGCTTTCCTGCGCGGGCTTGTCCCACCACTCCACCGGTAACCGGATGTTCATCGGCGATGAGGCGTCGCGGCGGAGTGCCGTCGCGGCGGCGGGCATCCGGGCCGAATCGCCGCGCAACCTGAGGACGTTTCTGGGGGAAGAGATGCTGGCGGCCAAACAGCGGATGTTTCCCGACGGGTTGCCTTCCTTCCGGTGGCGAGATTTCCTGTGGTGGGTGCTGCAGGGGGCTCAAACGTCGCGGGCGGAGTATGAGGCTGTGTTGACAGAGGCGCGCCGGATCGCGAGGGACGCCGGCGTCAGCATCGACGATTGGGTCGATCCTCCGCAGGAGGACGCCAAGAGTGCGCCGCCGCAGGGGGTGCGCCGCGCGGGCGACGGATTGCTCTTCGACGTAGACTGCTCGGAGGCGGGCTGCGCCAACATCTTCGATGTGGTTCGCCTGCTCGCCGCGCTGGTTCCGGCATGCCCACCCACGAGGTTTGTCCGTGTCGAGCCGCCGGAGACTGGCGTCGGAGGGAACGCGGAGACGACTCTGCAGTTCTGCCGCGGGGGGAATGGCCTGTTGTTTCTGGCGCACGGGTGGAGCGAGCCGGAGCCCTGGGGCGTCTGGTCGTTGGGGCGGACGGCGGAGGTGATCATTCCTATTGTGAAGAGGCCGAGGGCTGCAAGCCTGCGGATCAGAGGGCGGACACTGGCACATGCGGCGCGTCCTCCGGCGCGCGTCTGGCTCTCGATTAACGGCGTGAGGGCGCTCGGCATCGAGGGGGTGGTGGCGCTCGACGTGGATCGCCATGCATTCGCGAGGGGAGAACTGGTGGTCGGGTTTGAAATCGAGTCGCCGCGGAGCCCGGCGCAGGACGGGATCAGCGGCGACACACGCCGGATCGGCTTCGGGCTGGAAGAGATCACGCTGGCATGCGAATTCTCGTAACCGGGGCGTCGGGGTTCATCGGGGGGCCACTTCTCGGGATGCTCGCGGCGCAGGGGCACGAGGTGATCGCGGTCAGCCGAACCGTGGGAGAAGGGAAGAGCGCCATCGAGTGGCGCCCGGCGAATTTGCTCGAACCCGGCGTTGCACGCCGTTTGGTGGAGGAGACGAAGCCGGAGGCGGCCGTTCATCTGGCTTGGGAAACAACGCACGGCGCTTTCTGGAGCGCGGCGTCGAATCGCGAGTGGCTCGGGGCGACGCTGGAATTGGCTGGGGCGTTCGCGTCGACGGGAGGAAGCCGTTTCGTCGGGATTGGGTCCTGCGCGGAATATTCGTGGAGGGATTTGCGAGTGGGGGCGCCGCTGCCGGAGGACGCCTGTTGCGCGCCGCCCACGCTATACGGGGCCAGCAAGCATGCGGCGCACGAAGCGCTCCGGGCGCTTTTCGCGCGGGCGGGTGTATCGCTGGCGTGGGGGCGGATTTTCTTCCCGTATGGGCCGGGCGACCGGCGGCCGACGCTCATGACGGGGCTGATCCGGTCGCTTCTCGCAGGCCGCGCGGCGGCGACGAGCAGTGGGACACAGACGCGGGACTTCATTCATGTGGAGGACTGCGGGCGCGCGATCGCGGCATTGGTGACGGGCCGGGCGGAAGGCGCGTTCAACATCGCGACGGGGATCGGCACGCGGGTGTCGGAGGCGGCGCGGCTGGTGGCGGCAGAGGCCGGGAGACCCGAGTTGCTGCGATTGGGAGAATTGGGAGAACGGCCGGATGAGCCTGCCTGGCTGGTAGGGTCGGTGGAGAAGATCGCGTCGGAGATCGGATGGCGGCCGGTGGTGGATTTGGAGACGGGAATTCGCGGGACGGTGGGCTGGTGGCGGGAGCGGATGAACGAGGAGAGCCGATGAAGGCTTGTCCGATTTGCGGCGCCGCTGCCGGCGATCCCTGGATGACGCGCGAGGGAGTTCCGGCGCTCCTCAATCGGCCCTACAACACGGCGGACGCGGCAAGGCAGGCGCCGGTCGGACGGTTGGAGCTGGCATTCTGCGGCCGATGCGAATTCGGCTTCAACCGAGCGTTCGATCGGGAGTTGGCCGTGTACGACGAGGGGTACGAGAACGATCAGGGGGGCTCGGAGGCATTCCAGCGCCATCTGGACGGCGTGATCGATCGGCTGGTTGCGGCCAGAGTGAACGGGACGGGCCCGATCGTCGAGGTGGGATGCGGCCAGGGGGACTGCTTGCGACGACTCGCGGCGCGGATTCCCGAGCCGACCATTCTCTGCGGCGTGGATCCGAGCTGCCGTGCCGGCGACGATTCCTGGGCGCGGCTGGTGTGGGTCCGGTCGACGCTGGAGGAGGCGCCAAAAGATGCGCTTCCGCGCAACGCCTCGCTCGTGTATTCGCGGCACGTGATCGAGCACGTGTTGGATCCTGTCGAATTCCTGCGGGGGTGGGTGGCGCGCGATCTGGCAGCGGCCGGAGCGGCGATCGTCCTGGAGACGCCGAGCTTCGAATGGATCGTGCGCCGCCGGTCGTTCACGGATCTCGTGTACGAACACTGCAACTACTTCACGGCTGCGTCGCTCGACGCGCTGCTGAGAATCGCGGGTTTTGCGCCGGAGAAGGTCGAGGAACTCTTCGGGGGGCAATACTTCGTGGCGCAGGCGCGGCTCGGCCCTACAGATCAGGGAGCGCCGGACCCGGCGCGCGCGCGGATCGCGGAGGAGTTGCGGGCGTTCGTATCCGCGGAGGCAGGACTGAGGCGGCGGTGGGCGGCGCGGATCGGGGAATGGACGGCCACGGGACCGGTCGCGTTGTGGGGGGCGGGCGCGAAAGGGGTGTCGTTCGCGAATCTGATGCGGAACGAGGGCCGGCCGGTGGACTGCCTGATCGACGTCAATCCACGGAAGCAGGGACGGTTTGCTCCGGTCTGCGGGCTGCCGATCGTGGCGCCGGAAGGCGCCATCGAACGGGGAGTGCGGACCGCGGTCGTCATGAATCCGAATTATCTTTCCGAGATCCGATCGCGCGCGGCGGGCCTCGCGGGGGCGATGGAGCTATTCGCTTACGAAGAAGCCGATGAAATACACGATTGACGACAGCCGTAACGCCATGACAATCGAGGACGGCAGCTCCTCGCGCGAGGTGGGGCTGTATTCCCCGGAAGCGCTACAGATTTTGACGGGCCTCTGGGTCAAGGCGGGTTGGGCGGCCAAGGACTCGTATCAATTCACGTGGGCCGGCCGGCCGATCATCCAACTGCCGCACGACGTGATGCGGTATCAGGAACTCGTCTGGCGACTCCAGCCGGACGTCATCGTGGAGACGGGCGTGGCGCACGGGGGCCTGTTGGCGCTTTCGGCAAGCCTGTGCAGGATTATCGGGAAGGGTCGAGTGATCGGCATCGACGTGGAGATCCGGGCGTACAATCGCGCTGCGCTGGACGCGCACCCGCTCCGAGAGCACATGACGCTGGTCGAAGGCAGCTCGACAGACCCTGCAGTGATCCGTTCGGTCTTCGAGGAGGCGAACGGGGCGGGGATGGTCCTGGTGATGCTCGATTCCAATCACTCGAAGGCACATGTGCGAGCGGAGATGGAGGCCTATTGCCGCCTGGTCAGTCCCGGGTCGTACCTCATCGTGGCGGATGGGATCATGCAGGAACTGGTGGACAGTCCGGGGGGATCTCCCGAGTGGCGATGGGACAATCCGGTGGAGGCGATGCGCGAATTCCTGGCGGCGCACCCGGAGTTCGTGCGTGAGGAGCCGGCGCGGCTGTTCGACGAGACGCGCGGCGGGTCGCGTCCGACTTACTGGCCGGGCGGATATCTGAAACGGACTACCTGAAATCGGGATACGACGCGTCGCGCTCGGATAGGGTGGGCGGCAAGACAGGCCACTCGATTCCGAAAGCCGGGTCATTCCAACGGGCGCCGCGCGCCGATTCGGGGTGGAAGAACTCGGAGATCTGGTAGTAAACTTCGGCGCCGTCGGAAAGGGCTTGGAATCCGTGAGCGACGGAGGCGGGGATGTAGAGGGCGCGGGCGTTCGCGGCGCTCAGCTCATACGCCGCCCATCGACGAAACGTCGGGCTGGCGGGGCGCAGGTCGAGGATAACGTCGTAGATGGCGCCGCCGACGCATCGCACGAGCTTGGTTTCCTCGTGAGGCGACGCCTGGTAGTGCATGCCGCGGAGGACTCCCCGGCGGAGGTTGCGCGAGATGCTGCATTGGGCTACCAAAGTCGAGAGGCCACGCTTGCTGAACTCGCGGGCGCAGAAGGTGCGGGCGAAGAAACCGCGTTCATCGTGGAAAGGCTCGATGTCGACGAGCCAAGCGCCGGCGATCGGGGTCTCGGTGAAGATCATGGAAGCACCGTCAGAGTCGGGATAGGGACGACGAAGCGGCCGCCCCACTCGCGAATGCCGGCCATCTGGCGGCGGATTTCCTCCTGGAGATTCCACGCAAGGAGCAGGAGGTAATCCGGCCGGGTTTCAAAGAGCTGCGCGGGGGCGCGGATCGGCAAATGGGAGCCGGGCAGATGAAGGCCTTGCTTATGCGGGCTGCGGTCGACGACGTAATGGATGAGGGCGGCGGCGGGGCCGATGGAGTTGAGGAGACTCACGCCCTTGGCGGCAGCGCCATAGGCCACCACCCGTTTCCCAGAGCTTTCGGCCGATGTCAGGAATTCGACGAGCTCGTTCTTCACCGCGGCGACGGTGGCGGCGAAGGAGCGATAGGTCTCGACGCGGTCGAGGCCGGCGGAGCGTTCGGATTCGCTGACGGCGAGGAGGGCCGCTGAAGGCAGGAACGTCGCCGCGCGGTGGCAGACATAGAGGCGCAGGGAGCCGCCATGGGTCGGCAAACGGTCGGCATCGTAGACGCGGAGACCGTGGCGTTCGAGAGCGGCCGAGGCGGTCGCCAAAGAGAAGTAGAAGACGTGCTCGTGATAAATGGTGTCGAACTGACGCTCGGCGATCAGCGTCGACAGGTGAGGGAACTCGATCGTCGCCGTCCCCTCAGGTTTCAGCAGAAGCGCCAAACCCTCGACGAAGCCGTTGATATCGGGAACGTGGGCGAATACGTTGTTGGCGACGATCAGGTCGGCAGCACATTGCTCGCGGAGGCGGCGGGCGACGGCGGCGTCGAAGAAGGCGACTTCCGTCGGGATGCCGCGGTCGATCGCCGCGCGGGCCACGTTGGCCGCGGGCTCGATGCCCAGCGCGGGAATCTCCATTCGCCGGAAAAAGTTCAGCAGATAGCCGTCATTGCTGCCGATCTCGACGACCTGCGATTGCGGATTCAGATGCAAACGCTGCGCGATCTGCTCCGCGTATTGCCCGCAGTGAGCCAGCCACGACTCGGAAACGGACGAGAAGTAGAGATAGTGGCCGAACATGCGCTCGGGCGGGACCGTGGCATCCAGTTGCAGGAGGCCGCAGGCGGCGCATCGCCAGGTTCGTAACGGGTAGCGCGGCTCGGGCGCGTCGAGGAAGGCGGGCGGAACGAGCGAGTTGGCGAGCGGGGTTTCGCCGAGGTCGAGGACGATCTCACCGGCTGCAGATCCGCAGAGCCGGCACACGACGGAGCTCATTGCGCCCTCGCCATCCAGGCGGCAATCTGAGAGGCGCAAAGAGAGACGGCGCTCTCGCCGGCGAGAAGGCGGCGATGCCACTCGGCTGTCCACGCGACAGCGTCATTGAGCGGCAAGGCGGGACGCCAGCGCAGGCGGCCGCGCGCCTTCGCCGAGTCAATGGCCAAGGCAGGCTGCTCGGGGGCGTTCGAGTCCGGAGCCGCGCGCCACTCCGCGCCGGGGCCCCATGCGGCGGCGAGGCGGTCCACGACGGCGCGGACGGTCTCCTGCTGCGGGCCTGCGGGGCCGAAGTTCCAGGCCTCGGCAAAGGAGGCCGGCTGATCGAACAGGCGCTCCGCGAGGATCAGATAACCGGAGAGAGCGTCGAGGACATGCTGCCAGGGGCGGATGGCCTCCGGATTTCGGACGGGGACGGATTCGCCGCGTTCCCAGGCGCGGAAGCAATCGGGGATAAGCCGATCGGGAGCCCAGTCGCCGCCGCCGATGACGTTGCCGGCCCGGACTGAGGCTATGCCGACGGCCGATCCGGCGAGCTGCGCCAGGCTGCGCCAGCAGTCGACGACGATCTCGGCGCATGCCTTGCTGGCGCTGTAGGGATCGACGCCGCCCAGCGCGTCGTCTTCCGCGTGGGCGTCGGGTCCAGGCCGGTAGCATTTATCGCTGGTGGCGATCACGGCGCATCGGACGGACGGCGTGTGGGTGATCGCATCGAGGAGATAGGCCGTCCCGAGGGTATTGGTTTCCAAGGTCCCGATGGGATCTCGATAGGAGCGGCGGACGAGCGACTGAGCAGCCAGATGAAGAACGACTTCGGGGGCGGCGGCGCGAAGGGCCTCCGCCATGGCGGACCGATCTCGGATATCGCCGATGCGGGAGCCGGGACAGTCGCGGAGGCCGGCATGGGCGAAAAGGCTTGGATCCGTGTCCGGGGCCATGGCGAAGCCGTAAAGGTCGGCTCCGAGAATGGAAAGCCACTGCCACAGCCATGCGCCCTTGAAGCCAGTGTGGCCGGTGATGAGGACGCGACGGCCGTTCCAAAACGACTGGGAGAGCATCACCAGACCTTCCATGGCGCGCGCTCGGAAGACCACAGTTCCTCGAGATGGCGGACGTCCCGAAGCGTGTCCATCGGCTGCCAGTACCCGTCGTGGTGATGAGCGGTCAGTTGATCGGCCGCGACGAGGCGCGGGAGGCCGTCGAGCTCGAGCGAGGAATCATCGCCGCCGAGGTAGTCGAAGATCGCGGATTCAAAGACAAAAAAGCCGCCGTTGATCCAGCCGGTGGAGGAAAGCGGCTTCTCCTCGAAGCGGACGACGCGGTTCCCGTCCGTGGTCAGGGCTCCAAAGCGCGCCGGTGGACGGACGGCGGTGACGGTGGCAATTCTGCCGCCTTCATGATGCGATTTCAAAAGGCACTCGATATTGACATCTGCCACGCCGTCGCCGTAGGTCAGGAAGAAAGGATCCTCGGGGAGATAGTCGCGAATCCGCCGCAGACGTCCGCCTGTGCCCGTCGCAAGACCGGTGTCCACGATGGTGACCCGCCAGGGTTCCGCGGCAGCACGGTGGCAGGTCCGGGTCTGGCGCTCGAGGTCGTAGGTGACGTCGGCTGTGTGGAGATGATAGTTCTCGAAATACTCCTTGATGACGTGGCCTTTGTATCCGGCGCAGATCACGAAATCGGAGACGCCGTAGTGGGCGTAGGTCTTCATGATGTGCCAAAGGATAGGGCGGCCGCCGATCTCGACCATGGGTTTGGGACGGACGGCAGTCTCTTCAGAGAGGCGCGTCCCCTGGCCTCCGGCCAGAATGACGGCGCGCGTGGGGGGCGTCGGCACTTATCCATTCTAAGTGGTGAGGCGGAAGACTGCCGGCATGGCAAGCCTTGCGGCTTGCTCCACCTACCGAATTATGGTGCCGACGGGCTCGCCGTTGGCCATCCGCATGATGTTTCCGGTGACGTTGAGGTTGAAGACCTGGATGGGGAGCTTGTTGTCGCGGCACATGGCGATCGAGGTGGCGTCCATGACCGCGAGGCTTTGGCGGAGGACGTCGAGGTAGGTGATCTCGTCGTACATCACCGCGTCGTGGAACTTGAGCGGGTCCTTGTCGTAGACGCCGTCGACACGGGTGGCTTTGGCGATCACGTCGGCCTTGATCTCGAGGGCGCGGAGGGTGGCGGCGGTGTCGGTCGAGAAGTACGGGTTCGAGGTGCCGGCGGCGAAGATCGCGATGCGGCCCTTTTCGAGATGGCGGATGGCGCGGCGGCGGATGTAAGGCTCGGCGACCTGGCGCATCTCGATCGCGCTCATCACGCGGGTGGGGACGCCGTTCTGTTCGAGGGCGTCGGAGAGAGCCAGGGAGTTGATGACCGTCGCGAGCATGCCCATGTGGTCGGCGGTGACGCGGTCCATTTCCCGGGCGACCGTGGCGATGCCGCGGAAGATGTTGCCGCCGCCTACGACGACGCCGATCTGGACGCCGGTGGCCGCCACTTCGGCGACCTCGGCGGCCAGGGCTTTGACTTTATCGGGATTGATGCCGAAAGAGGCGCCGCCCGCCAACACTTCGCCGCTCAACTTGAGCAGGATGCGCTTGTAGGCGGGCATGCGGGTTTACGTCGACGGGTTACGCGGAGGTTGCTTCACCGCCGGGCTCGTGGCCGGCTTCCACGGCGGCGACGTCGCCGACCTTGAAGCGCACGAAGCGCGCGATGGTGATGTTCTCGCCGAGCTTGGCGATCTTGCTCTTGACGAGGTGGTCGATGGTGACGGTCGCTTCCTTGACGAAGGGCTGGTCGAGGAGACAGACCTCTTCGTAGAACTTCGTGATGCGGCCGTCGACGATGCGGTCGAGGATCTTGTCGGGCTTGCCCTCGTTGCGGGCGCGCTCGCGGGCGATTTCCCTCTCCTTGTCGAGGACATCGCCGGGGACGTCCTCCTTGCGGAGGTAGCGGGGGTCGGCCGCCGCGATGTGCATCGCGAGGTCGTGGACCAACTCCTGGAAGTCGTCGGTGCGGGCGACGAAGTCGGACTCGCAGTTGACTTCGACCATCACGCCGAGCTGGCCGCCGGCGTGGATGTAGCTGCCGATCAGGCCCTGCTTGGTGGCGCGCGTGGCCTTCTTGCCGGCCGCGGCGATGCCGTGCTTGCGGAGGATGACTTCCGCCTCGCCGATATCGCCCTTGGCCTCGACGAGGGCCTTCTTGCACTCCATCATGCCAGCGCCGGTGCGCTCGCGGAGCTCTTTTACTAGTGCCGCGGTGATTTCCGCCATATGAATTCCTTCGTGAACGTCGTAATGCAGGACGCTCCTTTACGGTCGCGGCTCAGTGAGGACGCCGCGACGCGTGCAGGAGCGGATTGGGATCCCTTTTTAGTGACCGCTTTCCTTGGCGGCCGTCTCGGGCTCGAGGTCGGCAGTTTCGGATGCGGGGCCCTTGCGCTGTGAGGCCGGAGCGGGCTCTTCGGCGAGGCTCATGCTCTCGGCCATGATCTTCTCGGCATACTTGGGGTCCACGTATTCGGTGTACTCCATCATGCCTTCTTCCGCCGGGGTCTCGTCGGTGACGATCTTGTCGGCGGTGAATTCGTGCTCGGTGGCGAGCTGGCGGCCCTCGACGACGGCGTCGGCGATCTTGCTGGCGAAGAGCCGGATGGCGCGGAGAGCGTCGTCGTTGCCGGGAATCACGTAATCGACTTCGTCGGGATCGCAGTTGGTGTCGACGATGGCGACGACCGGGATGCCGAGGCGACGCGCTTCCTTCACCGCAATCGCTTCCTTGTTGGAGTCGATCACGAAGAGCACGTCGGGAAGACCCGGCATGTCCTTGATGCCCGCGAGGTTCTGATCCAGGTGCTTGCGCTCGCGCTCGAGACGGATGACTTCCTTTTTGGGACGTCCGGCGTAGCCGCCTTCGACGGAGGCCATGCCTTCCAGCTCTTTCAGGCGCTTGATCGACTTCTGCACCGTGAGCATGTTGGTGAGGAGTCCGCCGAGCCAGCGCTGGTTGACGTAGAACATCTGGCAGCGGTTGGCCTCTTCGGCGATGGCTTCCTGGGCTTGACGCTTGGTGCCGACGAAGAGGACATTCTTCCCCTGGGCGGCCATCTCGCCGACGAAGCGGGCGGCGTCCTTGAACATCTTCAGGGTCTTCTGAAGATCGATGATGTAGATTCCGTTACGTTCGCCGAAGATGTACTCTTTCATCTTCGGATTCCAGCGCTTGGTCTGGTGCCCGAAGTGAACGCCGGCTTCGAGCAATTCCTTCATGGATATTGCGGGCAAACTACCTCCTAGTCAGTTGAAGAAGCGCCAACGCGCGATCCAAAGCGAGATTTGCGCGATGGAGCAGTTGAAGGGCCGGGACGCCCCCGGCCCCACAGGGTTTAACGTTTGGAGAACTGGAACCGCTTGCGCGCGCCCTTTTGGCCGTACTTCTTGCGCTCGTGCTTGCGCGGGTCGCGAGTGAGGAAGCCGAGCTTCTTCAACCGGGACCGCAATTCCGCATTGAACTCCACCAAAGCTCTCGAAATGCCCAGGCGGGCGGCCCCCGCCTGACCGGCGACGCCGCCGCCGTCGGCAAGGATCAGGAGGTCGAACTTATCCACGGTTTCGGTGGCCGCGAGCGGCTGCCGGACCATGGCCCGCGCGCTCTCGGTCGGGAAATAATTCTCGAACGCGCGGTTGTTGACCTTGATATCGCCCTTGCCGGGCCGAAGAAAGACGCGAGCCACCGAGGTCTTGCGGCGGCCCGTTCCCAGATATTGAACCATCGTCGATGCCACTAAACTCTTCGCTCCGTTGCTTATTTCACGGCCAGCGCAGCGGGTTGCTGCGCCGCGTGCGGGTGCTTGTCGCCCGCATAAACCTTCAATTTCCGGTACATCTGTTTGCCGAGCTTGGTTTTGGGAAGCATGCCCTGGATGGCTTCTTCCACGATACGAGTCGGACGGGTCTCGCGAACCCGCTTGATATTGGTCTCGATCAAGCCGCCGGGGTAGCCGGTGAAATGACGGTAGACTTTGGACTCTTCTTTACGGCCGGTGAGCCGCACCTTTTCAGCATTGATGACGATCACGTGATCGCCCGTATCGATGAACGGCGTATAGATCGGTTTGGTCTTGCCCATCAGGAGCATAGCGGCCCTGGTGGCAAGCTTGCCCAGCACAACGTCCTGGGCATCGATGACATGCCACTTGCGCTCTACGCCATTCTTGGAAGGGAACTCGGTACTCATTGACACACGTCTCCAGCGAATCATTCGCAAAATATTTAGACTACCGGGTTTGGATACGAAATGTCAAATCAGGTGACAGCACGGTAGTGGGTCAGTTTGAGATCTCGGCAGCGGGTCAGTTTGCCGGGTGCTTCTGACGAGCCCGCAGCCCTTTCGAGGGTCGCCGCAGTTGAATTCCTCAGAGGGAACTCAGCCTGGAGGCCGGCGGATGCTCCGTTCAATGAGCTCGCTTGGGACGTGATCCAACAGGCGTTGCAGCGCAGGTCTGAGGTTCGGACGAAAGCCGCGGGGCTGGTAGCGGCCACCAGCGGCACACCGCGCATTTACTGCGAGGTGGAGCCGAAAGATGCTTCCTGGGCCGGCAGGAGGCCACGCTCGCGCAATTGAGTGCGGAGCAGCTCGTTCACCAGCTCGGAGACGGTTCGATGCTCGTCGTGCGCGACCTGATTGACTTTTTCGCAAACATCGAGCTCGAGACGCACGAACTGGATATTCATCGTAACCCCCTGGTGAGCCGGTCTGGCTCGAGTCGGCGCCTGTTTCCCCGCTAATTGAACCTATTATCGCAGGGTTGAGGCGGAAGCGGGGAGCACACCTCAGAAGTCGTGGAAGCGCTTCACAACCCTTAACGGCGTCGGCATAACCGGCGACTGGAAGCGGTGAGCGATCGGGCAGCGGATCGTGATGATTCTGTTTCCGCAGAAGAGGCGGTTTTCGGGGCTGGCGGCCGCAGTCGTCGGGTGGGGTAGGGGTGACGCTCCTGTCGCGCGGGCCTACGCTGTAATCGGATGGAAGTTCGTTTTACCAGCGGAGAAGGAAGCGCGTTTGCGGGATTACGCAAGCCGCGCCGAAGCCGGCCGAGGCCGTCGTGGAAGACGCTGTGGACCGACTGCTGGAGTACGAAGCGCCGTTCATCCGGGCCGTTGAAGCCGGACGCGAGTCCGCCCGCCGAGGCGAATTGCCCGAGCACGACGACGTCGTCGCGCGAATCGAGCGAATGTTGCGCGCCTGATGCGCGTCCTATGGACGGCGGCAGCGGCCGACGACCTGGCGCACATCGTGGATCACATACGTAAGGACAGCCCTGAGGCCGCCCGTCGTGTAGCCGCGGTCGTCTTCCCGTCAGGCGGAAAGCTGCGCCTGCACCCGCGACGGGGCGATGACGGACGCGTGCAAACCGTGGCTATCGCGGCCGGCGTTTTGGCGGCGCGGGAATGGGCGGGCGCGCGAGGTGCGGGTCTAAGACCGCGTCGACGTCGGCGCGCATCCAGGCGGCGGCGGAGCCTTCGCGGTAACAGGCCCACGACATCAGAGAGCCGCTGACGATCGCTTCGATCGTGCGGGCGAGACGGCGCGGGTCGGTGTCGCGCTTCAGGTCGCCGGCGGCAAGGGCGGCGCGGAGGAGAGACGCGATCTCGCGGCGGGTCGCGCGGGCGTTGGCGAGCAGGTTGGCGCGGAAATCGTCATCGGTCAGGTCGATCTGGAGCCACGCGAGGTTGCGCGCGAGCGTGTCGGGCGTCTCGGCGAGGTCTGCCATACAGGCGGCATAGGCGCGGATCGCGGCGAGGGGCTCGGGATGGGCGTTCTTCAGGGCAGCGAAGATCTCCGGGGCGCTGCCCGCAAATTGGTTAGAGAGGGTCAGGAGCAGGCCGCGCTTGCTGCCGAAGCGCTGGACCAGGAGGCCGGGGGTGACGCCGGCCTCGGCGGCGATGTGGGCGAGCGTGAGCTCGTGCGGGCCGTGCCGGCGCATGGCGCGTCCGGCGGCGGCGAAGATCTGATCGTCGGTGGCTTTTTGGCGTCGGGCGCTCATCGTCCTTGACAGTCGCTAAACAACCGTTTAGTATACAGGCTAAACGACCGTTTAGCTAAGGAGGCTGTGGATGCGTCGAGTGGTTTATGGGGGCGCGATGAGCCTGGACGGGTACATCGCGGGGCCGAATGGGGAATACGACTGGATCCCGATGGACCCCGATGTCGACTTCGGAGCGATGATGGGCCGGTACGACACGTTCCTGATCGGACGCAAGACCTTCGAGGCGATGCAGAAGATGGGCGGCGCGGAGGCGGCGGCGCCCGGAATTGAGAACATCGTCTTTTCGCGGACGCTGAAGGCGAGCGATCACCCGGGAGTGCGGATTCACGACGACGCGGCGAGCGTCGTGCGGGAGCTGCGGACGAAGCCGGGGAAGGACATCGCGCTATTTGGAGGCGGCGAGTTGTTCCGGAGCTTGCTGGCCGCCGGGCTGGTCGACGAAGTGGGAGTGTCGCTGATTCCGGTGCTGCTCGGCGGAGGGATCCCGTTTCTGCCGGCGCCGGCGGACAGGGCGGCGCTGAAGCTGCGGAAGCAGCGGGTATACGAGAAGACGGGGACGGTGCTGCTGGAGTACGACGTCCAGCGGCGGTGAGGTCCCCGACTCCGAGGTGTTCTTCTAAGATCCCGACGCGCCGTTGGATACCGCCATCAGGAACAAAGCCTTCCGGCGAATCATCGCGGCGAACTCGGGGCCGGTATAGGAGGCGCCCTTCGGGAGAGCGCCGGCTGCTTGCGGCGGCGTCAGCGGGAAGGGAACCACGAGGTCGTTCGCGTCCCCGGGGTCCCGGGACGACCACACGGGCGAGAGCCAGAAAGCCTGGATGTTGAGCGAGGGGACGTGCAGGACGCGAGGCTCGTACTCGGCCTTGGCAATCCCATCTACGCCCCTCAACTCGCCAATCGCGAGGTATGCCGCCCAAACGCGCGGACCATAGAATGCGGCGGTCATCTTCCGCACACCGGCGGAGTTTGCATTGGAAATCCGGCCGAGGAGCATTTTGTCTTGCTTGTCGCCCGCGATGAATCGCCAGCCGGCGCGCGTCGCGGCAGAGACTCCGGTCGTGGAGGCCGCGTCCGCCAGACTCAGGTTGAAGACCTCGTGAGCCGGGTACGGCGGCGGGCCGAGGTCGTCGCTTTTCGGCAGCGCGAACTTTCCGGCGACGCGCCGGGACTCCCGGTGGGGGCCATCCGACACGAACGCCGAGATTCCCGATTTCATCGCATCCAGGACATCGCTTGGAACGGTGGGAGTGATGAGAGGCATCTATTTCGACCCTCGCTGTGGGATGAACGTCTCGTTCCAACTTCCACCGGGAGGGTAGTCGTTGAGGAGGTCGCCCCAGTATTGGAGGCTATGGCCGTAGAGCGGGTCTTCGACGCTGATCAGAACCTCATTATTCGCAAGCTCATAGTAGCCGTCGAGCACCACGAAGTGAGCTCCGCCGTCCCACCATACGATGCGCGCTCCGACGGGGACGTGTTGGTCAATGATCGACTTGAAGGACGAGTAGTTGATGTGGATGGGCAGCGTCGCCTCCAGATTGTCCTCGATCGCGAGAGCTTCGTCCAGGCGGCCCGGATAGTCGCAGAGGTGGGGGTTGGTGAGGCAGTCCAGGTTTGCGGGGATCTGGTTGTCCTGTCGCAGGACGTCGGTGGCCAGTTTTCCCTGTTTCAGGCGATCGGCCGGCGTCGCAGGGGGGTTGAGGAAGTTGTGGATGGAGACGGCGACGGCCGCCCAGCACCAGTTGTCTTCGAGTTGATGTTCGACGAACATAGCTGCTCCTATTTCTTCTTTCCGGCGTCCCGCGGGTTATCGGCAGCATTTTGCTGCACGTTCGCGTCCGCCTGGGCCGCGTCGGCGGCTTGTTGGTCCTGGTTGGCGTCCTGCTGTTGCTGGTTGGCGTCCTGCTGTTGCTGGTTGGCGTCCTGCTGTTGCTGGTTGGCGTCCTGCTGTTGCTGGTTGGCGTCCTGCTGTTGCTGGTTGGCGTCCTGCTGTTGCTGGTTGGCGTCCTGCTGTTGTTGGTTGGCGTCTCGCTGTTGCTGGTTGGCGTCTCGCTTGTTCTGGTCCACGTTTCCGTGTTTCAGCACGTAGGTCGCCCCGTCCACGTCGGTTTGTGAGATGGTGGGGCGGGCGCCGCCTCCTCCACAGACGACAATCGGACCGATGACGACGCAGCCGCCGCCGCCGGGGCCGCCGCTGCCCGGTTCGATCTTCTCGGCGTCCGGCAGGCTGCCGCCTTTGCCGCTCGCGGTTCGTGCGGGCTGGCGAGACGAGCCCTGGAAAACGACCGGGCCGATAACAACGCAGCCGCCGCCGGGGCCGCCGCTGCCGGGCTCGATCTTTTCGACGTCCGGCAGACTGCCGCCTTTGCCGCTGCTATTCTGTGCGCCGGCGGCCGCGCCGGACGCCAGCCTCGGCGCGCTGCCCCCGACCGTGATAGTCACCCTACTTCCGTCTACTTGAATGTCAACTTGCGTCATCTGTTCTCCTCACTGGATCCCGCGGGAAGTGATCAACTGTTGAAAGCGTGAATCCTGCCGTAAGTCCGCCAAATCCCCCAGGCGAAGCGTCCCTTTGAGAACTTCATCGGTCGAGTCTTTCAACAACTGGATGGAGTCCTCTCTCCGGCTCAGGGCTTCATATGTCCAGACTGCGGTCAGGCGCGTGTCAGTCGTTCCGGGTAGGACCTGGAGCGCCTGTCGAATCTCTGACAGCGCCCGATCACGTTCGCCCAGTCGAGCGCAGACGTATGCCAGATGCGCCCGGACTTCGCTCTTGCGCAGGTCACCGGCGATCTCCTTCTCCAGGAGATCGAGACTCCGCCGATAGGCGACGCGCGCATTCTCCGGCGCGCCGGTTCTCCGATGCATGTCACCCAGGTTCAGCCACCACAACCAGCGATCGGGATATCGGTCGAGACCGCGGACGAGCACGTCGATCGAATCCCGATCTTTGCCCTGCCTCATTAACGCCATCGCCAGGTTGTTGAAGGCGCGCGGCGTCTCGCCGAGGGCAAGCGCCGCCCTCAACTCCTGTTCCGCCTCGGCATACCGGCCCTCGTTATAGAACACCGTTCCGAGCGCGTAACGGACGTCGGGTTCGTCGGGAGCGAGCGCCGCACACTTTTGCAGCTCCGCGATTGCCTCTGCCCGATTCTCGTGCTCCAGATAGTAGGATCCAAGCGCCTGGTGCGCCTTGAAGTAGCCGGGATCCAGCTGCGCCGCCTTTTGATACGCCGTGAGGGCCTGGTCCGACTTGCCGGCGCGTTGGTACGCGGCGCCCAAGCGGCGATAGGCGTCACCGTCCGGGTCCAGTTCGATGGCTCTCAGGTACTCGGCTTGCGCCTGCTCGTACGATCCGCCGTTGTTCCGCAGCAAGCCCGCAACGCGGTGGACAGGGGCGAGGTCGAGGTCGCGGTTTTGAGCCTGGCGCACGGACTCCTGCACGGCCTCGAGGATTGCGCGGTCTTGCGTGACAAAGAACTTGATCCACTGCCCTTCCGCCAACGCCGCCCAGGTGAGGGGTGAGTCGGGGTCGGCCTCGACGGCGCGCTGAAGAAGGGGGAGAGCGCGATCGATGGTCGAGTTACGGCGGGTGAAGGCGAAACCGGACTGATAGTCCTGGCGGGCCGCATCATTGACGGGCGGCGACGGCGGATGCGGCAAGTGGAGCGCATTCGTCACCACCGCCGACATCGCTACCGGCGCGTAGCGGAGCTCCGCCGGAAGGTAGGTGAATTCGTGGTCGCCGATATCGGCGCCGGTGTGGGTGTCCGTGACGTAGACGTGGAGGACGAGTTTTCCCTCGTCGCGCCGCAGGTTTCCGCGCAGGATGTGGCTGGCGCTGCCGGCCGAGGACGCCACCTTGAAACGCGCGCGCTTGCCGCCGCGGATACGGGCGAGTTGCGCGGCGGTGTCGCGCGATAGCTGGGCGGCCAGCGGGGCGGCGTCGGCCGCGGCGTCGAGGGGGCGCATGGCGAGCGCGATCGACTCACGCGGGGCGGTCGCGCGCTCGTAGGCGACGAAGGCGGAGGCGGCGGCGAGGACGACCGCCGCAGCGGCGCCGAGAATCACTCGTCGCGAGATCGGCGCGAGGGCACGGGCGACGTCGTCTGCCGTCCGGAATCGGCGCGCAGGGTCGGGGTCGAGACAGCGGTCGACGACGTGGGTCCAGCGGCGGTCGCCGGGGCTCAACTGGCGCAGCAGGACGCCCAGCGCGTAGATATCGGAAGCTGCGGTCGCCTTTTCGCCCTTCCAGAGCTCGGGCGCCATGTAGTCGGGCGTGCCGCCGACGGGGGCGGAGGGCGCGGCGCGGCCTGCGCCGGGTCGTCGCGCGAGTCCGAAGTCCGTGATCACGGCGCGGCTGGGTCCATCGGCGGCGGCGGCGAGGATCACGTTGTTGCTCTTCAGGTCGCCGTGCACGACGCGGTTGCGGTGCGCTTCGGCCAGTCCGGCGCAGAGTTGCATGGCGACGCGGCGCGCCTCGTCGCGGGGCAGCGGACCGCGCGCCAGACGGGCGGCGAGCGTCTCGCCGTCGAGGAACTCCATCGTGACGAAGTCGACGTCGCCCTGCGCACGCGCGGCGGTATGGATTTCGAAGATCTTGCAGACGTTCGGGTGACTGATCTCGGTCGCGTTGCGGACTTCCGGGGGCAGGCGGTGGCCGAAACCGGCTTTGGCGCACTTCAGTGCGACGCGTCGATCGAGCTTCTCGTCCTCGGCCTCGTACACAATGCCCATGCCGCCCTGCGCGATCTCACGAAGGATGCGGAAGCGTCCATCTAGGACCTCGCCGGGCTCGAAGGGACGCTCCTCGGGGGCAGGCGGGATGAGCGGATCGAGGAGGAACTGGTTCATGCGCTCCTCCCACTGGACGTAGTCCCAGGCCTCGTCGAACAGGTCGCTGTCGGCGCCGCAGGCGTCGCGGAGATAGCGCTCGCGCTCGCCGGAGGGGCGGGCGAGGGCGATCTCGACCAGGGTCATCAGCCGGTCGTCATCCTGCGCTTTGGGCTGCATTCCGCTTCTGCATTTCTTCGAAGAGCCATTGGCGCGCCTCGTGCCACATGCGCTGCATGGAGCGCAGCTTGAGGCCGAGGGTGTCGGCGGCTTCGTCGTCGTTGAGGCCCAGGAAATATTTGAGCTCGACCAGGGTGCACCACTCCGGGTGGTCGTCGGCCAATCGGGTCAAGAGATGATCGACGGAGACGGCGAGGTCCAATTTCTCGCTGCCCGCCGGGAGCAGGTTTTCGATGCCATCCAACGCGATGAAGTGGGCGTCGGGGCGTCCGCGGGCGTAGTCGATGAGGTAGCGTCGCATGGCTCTAGCAGCGATAGCGAAGAAATGCTGCCGGCTCCGCCAATCCCGATCTTTGGCGCCGACCATGCGGAAGTAGATCTGGTCGACGAGCTCGGTGGGCTGGAGCGTGTGGCCGGGACGCTCGCGGCGCATCATATGGTGGGCGAGGCGGCGGAGATTGGGCATCACTACCGCAAACAGCTCATTTTCGGCCGTGCGGCTGCCGGCCCTCCACTGCTGCAAGAGCAGGGTTAAATCCCCGGGGCCTTCAGGCATTACGACTCCTAGTTGTACCTTCGAGGCTTTTAGCATATCAGCGCCGGAGCCCGGCGCAACCCGTCCGAACGTACGGTAGTGTTCACCCGGATGCGTCCGCCGGCAGTTGGCGGAGTTTTTCTTCGCGCTCGCTATCCAGTGCAAGGCGAAATGCCTGAAACAAAAAAGCGAGGAGAGATAAGACAATGACTGGAAAACTGATGACGATTGGAATGCTGGCGGCGCTGAGCTGCGCCGGGTTGCGGGCGGAAAGCGCCGAGTTGCGGGCGTCGATTCCGTTCGATTTCACGGTGGGCCAGAGGATCATGCCCGCCGGCGAATACAAGGTGACGCTGTCGAACGGGACGGTGTGGATCCGCGAACTGCGCGGGCCGCACAATTTCGTCATGCTGACGACGCCGGCCCGTGAGAGTTTGCGGCCGGCGGCGTTCGAGCAGAACCAGGGAGTGCTCGTGTTCCAGCGGTATGGGGACGAGCGCTTCCTGTCGACCGTGTGGAGCAAGACTGCCCGCGACGGCCGCAAGCTGCCGGAGTCGGCCGTCCAGAAGGAGCTGGCGCGGCGCATGATCCCGGCGGAGGCGACGGCGATCGCGTTCAGTAAGAAGTAAGGCGGGGGTCCGGCGGCGACGGGCGCGGCCGGACCCCGTCTCACTAACTCGACCGGACGTTCGGTAGCGTGTACAATGCTGATCATCTGGAGGGCCACATGAAGACGCTACTGCTCGTCCTGACGGCCGCTGCCGCCGCCCTGGCGGCCGAGCCCAACGACTACAGCAAACCGGAAAGCTGGCTGTGCCGCCCCGGCCGCGCGGACGACGCGTGCGGGGCGGCCGATCTTTCCACGACCGTCGTGGCGGCAAACGGGAGCCTGACAGCGGAGAAGTGGACGGGCAGCCCGAACGCGCCCATCGACTGCTTCTATGTTTATCCGACGGTGTCGCTCGATCCGACGCCGAACAGCGACATGCGGCCCGGACCGGAGGAGCGAAACGTCATCAAGCACCAGTTCGCTCGCTTCGGGACTGTGTGTAAGTTATATGCGCCGATGTACCGGCAGGTGACCCTGACGGCCCTGCGGGCGGGGATCGCCGGCAGGCCGATGCAGGTGGATCGGGTGCTCGTATATAAGGATGTGCTGGACGCCTGGAACTACTATTTGGAGCATGACAATCAGGGGCGCGGCGTCGTGCTGATCGGCCACTCGCAGGGCTCGGGCGTGCTGACGCAGCTGATCAAGAGCGAGATCGACGGGAAGCCAGTGCAGGCGAAGATGATCTCCGCCCTCCTGATGGGCGCCAATGTGCCAGTCCCGAAAGGGAAGGACGTCGGCGGAGCGTTTCAGAAGATCCCGCTATGCAAGAGCCCGATGCAGACGGGGTGCGCGGTGGCGTATGCGTCATTCCGGGCCAATGAGCCGCCGCCTGCGAATTCTCTGTTCGGCCGCGTGCCCGGCGAGGGCATGGTGGCCGCGTGCGTGAATCCCGCGGCGCTCGGCGGAGGCTCGGGCGCGCTTCACGCGTATCTGGGAGCGGGACCGACAATCACGAGCACAGCAGCGCCGCCGCCCGCCTGGGTGACGCCCGCGCCGTCGAAGCCGATCGACACGGCCTTCGTCAGCGTCCCGGGTCTGCTCTCGGCGGAATGCGTCGCCGACGAGCATGGTTCGTACCTGGCGATCAAAGTGAATGCGGATCCGAAGGACCCGAGAACGGACGACATCTCGGGCGACGTGATCACGAACGGCGCCAAGCAGCCGCAGTGGGGACTGCACCTGATCGACGCGAATCTCACGATGGGGAATCTGGTGGACCTGGTGGCCGCTCAGCGCAAGGCGTACTTGGCGCGTCCGGCTGCATCGAGCCGCTGAGGCTCCTCGCTGCGCCACTTCAGGCCTTCGGCTTCCATCGCGAGGTAGCGGTCGTTGACTCCGCGGGTGAGCCAGGCGAGGAGGCCGCCGAGCGGACCTCGATACTCGAGCGCGAGATGCGCGCGGCTGCCATCGCCGCGGGGCTCGACCCAGTGGCGGCCGGCCACACGCATCCCGGGGCCGCGCGAGATCCAGGTGAAGCTGCGGGCGCGGTCGTCGAGCTCCGCGACCTGCCAGAGGGCCGGCGGCAGTTTGGGCTGCCGGACCAGCGCGCGGGCTCCGACGGCGAACGGCTGGCTCAAAAGGCGGACGCTGGTGATGCTCGGGGTCCACTCGTGCCACCGCTCGACGTCGCGCATGATGGACCAGATCCGGTCGGGAGGCGCCTGGATATCGACGTGGATGGAAAAATCGCGAGTGGCCATTTGCTTTTACGATGACGGGCCGCGGGGCAAGGTTGCAGGTTTCCTGCGGCGGGCGCTAACGTCAGATCGTTGAGCGATTGGAAAAGCAATTTACGGGTGGTGCTGGTCGAGACGCGGAATCCGCTGAATATCGGGGCGGCGGCGCGGGCGATGGCGAACTTCGGGTTCGCACGCCTGCGGGTCGTAAATCCCTATGAGGTGGCGTTCCGCGAGGCGCGGTCGGCGGTCGGGGCGGCGCCGCTGTTGAAGTCGGCGGAGGAGTTCGCGTCCCTTGCGGAAGCGGTCGCCGATTGCGAACTCGTCGTGGGGACGACGTCGCTGGGCCATCGCGAGTTGCAGCATCCACTGCGGAGGCTCGAGACGGGCGCGCGGCTGCTGCGGCAGCGGACAAGGTCGGGAGCGGCGGCGCTGCTCTTCGGGTCCGAGAAGTTCGGGCTGTCGAACGAGGACCTGAGCCACTGCCACTGGCTGATCCGGATCGCGACGGCGCAGCCGGATCTCTCGATGAATCTCGGGCAGGCGGTCGCGGTGTGCTTGTACGAGCTCTCGCGGGAGTCGAAGGCGGTGACTGCGCGTCCGGATCGGATCCGGCGGGCGACCTCGGGCGAGGCGGAACAGGTTACGTCGCTGCTGCTGGAGGCGCTGGAGCGGAGCGGGTACGTGAATCCCCGGACGGCGGGGTCGACGGAGGAGAAGGTGCGGCGGCTGGTGCGCCGGATGGAGCTGGCGGGCCGGGACGCGCCGGTGCTGATGGGGATGTTGAAGCAGATTCTGTGGAAGCTGGGGAAAACGAGCGATTAGCAATTAGCAATTAGCTCTCGGCTTAGCCAAAACGGATACGCTCGACGGCCCGGCTTCCAAAGCTAATCGCTAATTGCTAAGCGCTAACTGCTTTTTTACTCCCCGCCCCCACGCCCCCGGCCGCCTCGGCCTCCACGACCTCCGGGGCCGCGTCCGCCGCCGCCCCCGAAGGTGAGGGTCACGTCGGCGGTGTGCTCGCGCTGGTTGAGCTGGTACTCGGCTTTGGTGGCTCCGAGATTGTCGAACATGCCCATTTCGCGGACACGGCGGAGGAAACCGTCGGGGTACTCGGGGTTGAAGGGCTTGCCGTCCTTGAGATTCCAGATGCGCCGCATCTCGGCTTCGGCGTTGAGGTCGAGGCCGGCGATTGTCAGCTTGCCCATCGTGAATTGCGGACCGGGAGTGACGTGGATGGTGATGTTGACGAGCTTCTTGTCGTCGTCGAGCTTGCGGTCGGACGCGACCCGAACCTCGAGATAGCCCTCGCGGCGAACAGCGCGGCGGACGCGCTCGACTCCCTCGGCGAGCTTCGACATGTCGGCGAGGTCCCCGGATTTGAATTCGCCGGCTTTGAGTAGCGCATCGGCGGCGACCGGAGTCTGGCCGCCGATCGTCACCTTGCCGAGATTGTACGGGTCGCCTTCGCGGACGGCGACGAACACGTGGACACCTTGGACGTCTTTGGCCGGCTCGGAGCGGATCTCGGGAAAGGCTACCTTGACCATGCCTTTGTTTTCGTAGAGCGGACGGACGACCGAGTTGAGGGTCTGGCGGAAGGAGTCCTCCGTGAACGACGCCCCGACGGCGCCGGCAATCGCCTCGCGCAACTTGTCCTGCGGGATGACCTCATTGTGCTCGAAGGTGACCTGGGCGACGGTCGGGAGCGGTTTGGCGGGGCGGAAGACGACGTTGTAGCCGCCCGCCTCGGCGGGCATGACCGTTCCGGCGATCTTCTCTTTATTGCCCTTGGTTTCGAGGTAGTCCTGAATCCATTTCGTGTAGCGATCGAGGACCGGCCGGGTGGCGGGGAGCTTTTCACGCGAGTAGATAGGGTCCTTGGTGCGCAGGTACTCGTCGAGGTCAAGCGAGGAGACGTGGAGGTCCTGGAAATCGACGGGGTAGATCTGCTCGACCTCGGCGACCTCGAGCGTGGCGGCCATGCCCTCGCCGTTGGGGGTGGCAGAGTAACGGTAGGAGACGTTCTCGAAGGCGCCGCAGGCCACCAGGCGATCGCGCGCGGCCTCGAAATCGGCTTTGGAGGCGGTTTGGCCGACGCGGAGCCGGGCGATGGCGAGGACCTGCTCGCGGGTGTAGGCCTTGTTGCCCTCGACGGTGAGGCTGGCGATCGGGTATTTCTGGGAGGTGGAAGTGGGCGCAGGGGCGGGCCGGGCGGGAGCGGCCTTCTTGGGCGTGGACTTGCCGGGGGTCTGGGCGAATCCGGCGGCAGCGGCCAGCATCACAAAAAGGAGCAGGGACTTCATCAAAAAGAAAGACGCGCCGGCTGCGCCGCCGGTGTCGTATGTAGAATAAAAAAAGTGCCTTACGATTTGATAGTGATCGGGAGTGGTCCCGGCGGCTACTCCGCAGCCATCCGCGCCGGCCAGTACGGACTGAAGACGGCGTTGGTCGAAAAACAGGCGAAACTCGGCGGAACCTGCCTCCTGGTGGGGTGTATTCCGACGAAAGCCCTCCTCCATACAGCCGATGTTTGGGAACGCTTCGAGCACTCGGCGGCCGAAGGGATTCAGTGCGAGAATCCCCGGCTGGACTATCCCAAGGTCAAGGAGCGGAAGGACGGGATCGTCAACAAGCACGCCAAGGGGGTCGAATTCCTTCTGAAGCGCGCCAAGGTGGAGCGAATCGCGGGATACGCGACGCTGAAGGGCGGCGGCAAGGTCCTTTCCAGCACAGTGGGATCCGAAGCTTGGAATTCACGTGACTTGAAGTCGCGGC
>JADMIO011419521.1_pt1 | contig 44358 bp, 35 predicted proteins | sample 8958161 | NCBI WGS metagenome assembly JADMIO01 (sample SAMN16585339, study PRJNA669376) | soil metagenome | isolation source: Crop rotation soil | place: USA: Cullars Rotation, Alabama | collected 2011
GACAACTTGTCCACGTGGAATTCTAAGCTTAGGATCCCAATGTGCTGGAAAGTAGCGCCACGCAAGCATGCCGCCGTCCCGCACCGCACTGGACACGAACGTCGAACGCGCGCGACGCCAGAGATCGTCGACCATCGAGCGCGCGGGCAAATCGCCATCGCGCGACGTTCGGAATTCTCCCCCGCCCGAGCGTGCGGCGCGCGCCGCCGATAGCGCGAGACCTCCCAGCGCGCCGCCGGCCCATGCGAGACCAGTGCGTTGCATGATGCCGATGATCGGCAGCGCCTGCTTCGGCACCCCGAGCCCGAGCGCTCCGACATCGAGCCGTTGCGCGACCCGTGCAGGACGGAGCACCGAGAGGTAATTCGGGAGTGTGCCGCAATCCTTGTAGCCGACGGCGCCGAACAAGCGTCGGGCTGCCGGGGCCACCGTCATGATTCCGGAAACGCTGAGATACTTGAGCAGCTCCTTGAGCACGGTGAAGCCCACCGGTCCGTTCCGGTATTCCGGCAGCACCATGAAGCCCTTCAGCCAGTATGCCGGAACCTCCGTGGTACCGTTCCAGAATTTCGCCGGAATGGTGGCGATGTAGCCGATCACGCGCCCGTCCCGGAGGTAAGCGACGGCGGGTGCGTCTTCGCCGGGCGCAATCGGGTTCGCGGCCGCGGCCGCTCGCTGGGAGCGGCGCACATCGTCGCCGTTTGCAGCCGGATCCCAGACCGCGCGAAAAAAGTCCGCGAGCGCGTCGGCCATTGAGTCCGTGACACGCGCGACCTGGATCTGTGGTGTCGGCGACTCGAGCATCACGCCCGGGGAAACTAAACGTGCGTGCGCACCCGCGGCGCGCATTCGCTGCGCGGCTCGCGGCGCGGCTCGCGGAGCGCATCCGCGATGCGCGTCCGGGGATTAATCTCCTGATGCGCGCGGCGCGCACGCGCGTGAGGTGAGCGGTGAGCCGTCGTGAGCGCGTCGTTTTTCCGCTACGCGGAGTCGGGTGCACAGCCGGGCCAATCTCGATCAGTCGCTCGTCCGCGGAATCGCGTGGACGACCGTCGTCACGTGGACGAGCCAGATTCTCGCGTGGGTCGCGACGTTCTACGTCGTCGGGCGTCTCACGCCTTCGGATTATGGCCTGATCGCGATGGCAGCCGTCTATTTCGGGCTCGTGCAGGCGATCAGCGACTTCGGCGTCGGCGCCGCGGTTCTCCGCTTCCGGTCGCTCGATCGTGATCAGATCGCGCAGTTCAACACCGTCGCGGTGGGCACGGGTTTCGCGTGCCTGGTGCTCTCCGGCATTGCGGCCATTCCCATCGGTCTGTTCTACAATCAGTCGGGGCTTCCCGCCGTCATCGTCGTGATGAGCGGCGCATATCTCATCACCGGCTTTCGCGTAGTTCCGACGGCGACCCTCCAGCGCGACTTGCAATTCAAGACGCTTGCCGCGATCGACGGCATGCAGGCGCTCGTGATGGCAGGGAGCAGCGTCCTGATGGCCCGCGCCGGCTTTGGCTACTGGACACTCGTGCTGAGCCCGGTCATCGGCGCTGCGGTCGGCACGGCACTGGTCGTCGCGCAACGCCCGATATCGTTTCGGCGCCCGCGGCTCGCGGTCATCCGCGAGCCTCTGACGTTCGGCGGGCACATGTTCGCGGCGCGGCTCGCCTGGTTCGGATTTTCGAACGCCGACTTTCTCATCATCGGAAAGTTCCTCGGCGAAGCTGCGGCGGGCGTTTACTACACTGGCTGGTACATCGCGGGGGTCGCGGTCGAGAAGGTCACCGCGCTCATCGGCCGCGTGACGCCGGCGTTTTTTTCCGCCGTGCAGAACGACCACGCAGCACTCCGGCGTTATCTGCTGCTCCTCACGGAGGGTCTGTCGGTCATCACCTTCCCCGCATGCATCGGCATCGCGCTGGTCGCTTCGGATATCGTGCGCGCACTTCTCAGTGATGTGTGGCTTCCCGCGATCGTACCGATACAGCTTCTCGCAATCGTCGCGACCTATCGTTCCGTTCAGCCGCTCTTTCCGCAGTTCCTGGCCGCGATTGGCGAAGCACGCCGAAACATGAACAACACCCTGCTGACGGTCGCGGTCATCCCCTTCGGTTTCTACTTCGCGAGCCACTGGGGGCCGAATGGCGTCGCTGCGGCCTGGGTCATTCTGGGTCCCCTTCTCTTCAGTCCGCTCTTCGTGGTCTCGCTCCGCCTCATCGGCCTCCCGAAGCGGAAGTATTTTCTGGCGCTCTGGCCCGCAACGAGCGGCTGTCTGGTCATGACGGCGGCGATTCTGGTCGCCGATCGCGCTATCCTTCGGGACGTATCGCCCCTTGTGTCATTGATCACAAAGATCGCGCTTGGCGTCGTGAGTTACACCGGGACTCTCTTTGCCCTTCACCACCGTCGTATTTTCCTTCTGCGCGACATGATTCGCACTCTTCGCGGTGGCGCTCCCGCGGCAGCGGATCCGGCACCGCGCTGACACTCAATCCATCGTTTTTTTGAAACACTCGCACCTATCAACGCTGATCGTGCGCGCTTTCCTGTTTTGCCGGCGTGACGTTTCGCGTGCACGCACCGGCTTTCGGAGCGCCTGACCGTGTGCGGCATTGTTGCCCTGATGCGGTTCGATGGCCGTCCGGTCGACCCGGGCGAGCTCGCGCACATGCGGGACTGCATGCGGCATCGCGGCCCCGATGGTGAGGGGCTCTATGTCGACGGACCGATCGGCATCGGCCACCGCCGTCTGTCCATCATCGACCTCAGCGAGGCCGGCCACCAGCCGATGACCAATGAAGACGGCTCGATCTGGCTCGTCTTCAACGGTGAGATCTACAACTACGTGGAGCTGCGCGCCGAGCTCGTCGCGCGCGGGCACACGTTCACGTCGAACTCGGATACCGAAGTCATCATCCATCTGTACGAGGAAGAAGGCGAGCGCTGTGTCGAGCGGCTTGGCGGCATGTTCGCATTCGTCCTCTGGGACGCGCGGCGCCGGGAATTCTTCTGCGCGCGCGACCGGCTCGGCATCAAGCCGTTCCACTACTACTCTGACCGCAACCAGTTCGCGTGCGGCTCGGACATGAAGGCGATTCTCGCTGCGCCTGGCGTGCCGCGCGCTGCCGACTACAACGGCATCGCCGATTACCTGTTCGCGGGTTTCCCCCAGAGCGATCGCACGGTTTTCGCCGGAATCCGGCAGCTGCCGGCCGGCCACAGCATGTGCGTCAACGCGGCCGGCGTGCGTCTTCGGAAATACTGGGACGTCGAGTACAAATACAATTACGGGCGCCCACACGCATCCATCGTCTCCGAGCTCACCGAGCTTCTCAACGATGCGGTGCGCATGCATTGCCGCAGCGACGCCGAGCTCGGTTGCCATCTGAGCGGCGGCATCGACTCGAGCGTCGTCACCGGCCTCGCCGCGCGCTATCGCGATTCGCTCAAGACATTTTCGATTCGATTCAGCGAGGGCGGCTTCTACGACGAGACGGCCTTCGCACGTGAGGTCTCCACGTTCGCGGGCGCGGAGTACTTCGAAGCCGTTCCGAATGGGCGCGACTTCGAGCGGCTGCTGCCCGGTCTGCTCTACCACATGGAAATGCCGTTGCCGAATCTCGGCGGCTTTTCCTACTACACGGTCTCGCACCTCGCTTCCCAGCACGTCAAAGTCACCCTGACGGGGCACGGCGGCGACGAGACGTTCGCCGGCTATCCTGCGCAGTTTCTGACCGCGTTCGGGACGAGCCCATTCCCCGAGGGCGACGAACCGTCAGCGGCGCCCCCGACGGCGTTCTCTCGTGCGAAGCGAGTCGCGCGCCGCCTCGCGCGCCTCGGAATGGCTGGGGTCGCTCGGCAGGTCGGCAAGCGTTTTCGCTCGCAGACGCCCGAGGAGCTCTGGGTCAGCCTCCACTGCTCGCAGGCGCCGGAGGTGAACCCCCTCGTGAGCCGTCACCTCGTGACGGCGCTTCAGGGATATTCCCCCGTGAACGACTACCTCACGGCATTCACGGGCGCGCCGACGACGGAATTGCTCGACCGCTGTCTCTATCACGATCTGCGGTGCTACCTGCCCGGACTCCTCTTCATGGAGGACCGGGTCAGCATGTCGGTTTCGGTGGAATCGCGCGTGCCGATGCTGGACCACCGCATCATCGAGTTCATGGCCACGGTTCCGCCGGAGCAGAAAGTGCCCGGCATGGTTCCCAAGGGCCTTCTGCGCGAAGCCGCCGCGTCGGCGTTGCCCGACCTCATTCGCAAGCGGCGCGACAAGCGCCCCTTCCCGGTGCCGTATCAGTTCTGGATTCGCAACGTCCTCAAGGAAATGTCGCAGGAGGTGCTGCTGTCCCCGCAGTCGCTCGATCGCGGCATCATCGATGCCGATCGTCTCAGGCGATGGGACCTGCAGGATCACGAGATCTGGGCCGCGCTGAACGTCGAGCTCTGGTTCCGGCTGTTCATCGATCGGGACCCGGTGTGGGAAGAGCGTGCCCGGGAACTCAGCTCGGGAAATTCTCGGCGCGCGTCGTAACGTCGTTCGGCGCGGGCCACGGGCTTCTGCCCGGAGGCCACACGCTGCGTCTCCCGCTATCTTCAGCACCTTATGGATGCGCTCTTTTCGGTAGCAAACCGCGATGATGCGGTAGCCGTCGGGATCGACATGGTTGCGGTGCGCGACGTCGCAGCCTCCGTCGCTCGATTCGGGGCGCGCTACACCACTCGCATCTATACCGCCGCGGAAATCCGGTACTGCACGGACACCGAGTCAACCGCAGTCGCCTCCGAGCGATTCGCCGCCCGGTTCGCGGCCAAGGAGGCGGCTATCAAGGCCCTGCGGCTTTCCGACGACGGGTTCGACTGGCGCTCGATCGAAGTCCAGCGCGGCGACGATGGCGCATGCACGCTCGCACTGCACGGAGCGGCTCGCGAAGCTGCATCGCGCGCGCGACTCCACGGGTTTTCAGTCAGCATCAGTCACGAAGCCGAGTATGCGGTGGCCGTGGTAGCAGCGTGGCCGGCGCAACGCTCGGCTGCATAGAGTTTCGCGCCATGGACGGACCGGCAGCCCTCGATCAGGAAATCCGTGCGATCCTTCGCGAGCACGTACGGCTCAATGCGGACGTCGCGACCATCGATGCCGATGGTGACCTCTATCGGGCGGGAATGACCTCGCATGCCAGCGTGAACCTGATGCTCGCACTCGAAGACAAGTTCGGGGTGGAGTTTCCGGAGCGCATGTTGCGCCGGCGTACGTTCGAGACCATCGCGGCAATCCGGAGCGCGATCGAAGAGCTCGGCGGAAAAGCCAACGGGGCTGCGTGACAGGGGCCCACGAGAAGGCCTCGAGCGGGAGCCGCGAGCAGCGCCTCGCACAGGTTCGGCAGATCGGCGCCGAAGTGGCGTCGCCCGCGGCCGATTCCGTCGACCGCGACGCGCGCTTCCCCCGCGAGGCGATCGACGCGCTCCGTAATCGCGGGTTACTCGGCGCACTCGTTCCGCCGGAATACGGGGGCCTCGGTTGTTCGATTCCCGAAGTCGCGATGATGTGCGAAATCCTGGGCCAGTACTGCGCCAACACCGCGATGGTGTTTGCGATGCATCAGATTCAGGTCGCGTGCATCGTCCATCACGGGCTGAGCACGGATTACTTCCGCGCGTATGCCCGCGAGCTCACGGAGCGACAGCTCCTGCTCGCGTCGGCGACGACCGAGGCCAACATCGGCGGCGACGTGCGCACGAGCGCGTGCGCGGTCGAACGCACGGGAGAACGGTTCGCGCTCGCCAAGCAGGCTCCGGTCATTTCGTACGGCGCTGAAGCCGACGACATTCTCGTCACGGCACGTCGGGCGGCGGATGCGGCCGGCAGCGACCAGGTGATCGTGCTCGCGCGAAAGGGTGGCACGACGCTCACGCAGACCAGCGGCTGGGACACTCTGGGATTTCGCGGAACGTGCAGCCTCGGCTTCAGGCTCGAAGCGCAGGGTGACGTCAGTCAGATCATCCCATTGCCGTACGCGGACGTGAGCGCGCGGACCATGCATCCCGTGTCGCACATCGTGTGGAGCTCACTCTGGCTCGGGCTCGCGAGCGACGCGGTGTCGAAGGCGCGTGCATTCGTGCGTGCGGAAGCGCGCAAGAAGCCCGGCACCACTCCTCCCGGCGCGCTCCGACTCGCGGAGGTCGTGAGCACGCTCCAGACCATGCGCACCAACGTCCACGACGTGACGCACGAGTATGAGCGATTGCTCGGAGACGCCGAAGCGCTGAGCGGGCTGAGCTTCACGATCCGCGCGAACAATCTCAAGATCGCCTGCTCGAAGCTCGTCGTCGAAATCGTGACACAGGCGATGCTGATCTGCGGCATTTCCGGCTACAAGCACGACAGCAAGTTTTCGCTCGGCCGGCATTTGCGCGACGCCTACGGCGCGGCGCTGATGATCAACAACGACCGCATTTACAACGCCAACGCGTCGCTTCTGCTCGTATCGAAGGACGAGTAGCCCGCATGACGACGCCTGCCGTCACGAACCCGTATCGAGAATTCACCGACCAGCTCATCGCCCATGGCTTGCTGGTGCCGTCGGGAGTGCCCGGTCTGTTCGGTCGTGGGCACGTGTTCGAGGATACGATCGAGCGATTCGAGCGCTACGTGTCGAGCGTCGGTGCGAACGACGGCGCGGAAACGTACCGGTTCCCGCCACTGATCAACCGCAAGCATTTCGAGCAGAGCGAGTACCTCAAGGCCTTTCCGGACATGGCCGGTGCGCTCCACAGTTTTCGCGGCGGCGACAAGGAACACGAGCAGCTCATCGGTATGGTGGAGCGTGGCGAGGACTGGAGCGGTTTGTTCACGCGCACCGACGTCGTATTCACGCCCGCGGCCTGTTATCCGCTCTATCCGATGCTCACCGGCACGCTGCCGCCGGGCGGGCGTCTGTTCAACGTGTATTCGTTCTGCTTCCGGCACGAACCGTCCGAAGATCCTGCGCGCATGCAGGTCTTCCGCCAGCGCGAGTACGTTCGCGTCGGCGATGCGGCGGCGGCGAAGACCTTTCGCGATCTCTGGCTCGAGCGCGGACTCGCGATCCTTCGGGCCGTCGGTCTGCCGGTCGAGGCCGTACTCGCCAACGATCCGTTCTTCGGCCGTCGCGGGCGCATGCTCAAGGCTGACCAGCGCGATCAGTCACTCAAGTTCGAGCTCGTCGTTCCGGTGTGCTCCACCGAAAAGCCCACCGCGTGCGTCTCGCTGAATTACCACCAGGATCACTTCGGTCACCTGTTCGGGATCCGCACGGCCGACGGCGAGCCTGCGCACACCGCGTGCATCGGTTTCGGTGTCGAGCGCATCGCGCTCGCACTGTTCCGCACGCACGGACTCGACCGCTCCGCGTGGCCATCCGACACGCGCGCAACGCTGGGACTGTGACCGCGGTCGAACTCCGGCCTTTGCGGGCGGCTACGTACCAGCCGCACAGCCTGCATAGCGAAGAGCGCACGTGGCAACAGACGAATTGCTACGTCGACTTCTGGATCGAAGTGCTCCATGGGCTGGGCTTCGACCCGATGCCCGCGCTCGCGTTCACCCTCGCGCTCGACTTCGAGGGAGACCAGTACACGTTCTTCAAGTTCAGTCATGCCGACCTGGTCTCGCTGTACGGCATCGATGTGCAGGAGCTGAACGTGTGGAAGCCGCTCACCGAGCATGCCGTGGAGCAGGTCGCGCTCGGACGCGTCTTCATTCCCGAGGTCGATTCCTTCTGGCTGCCCGATACCGCTGGCGTGAGCTACCAGATCGATCACACCAAGAGCTCCATCGCAATTCAGCACATCGACGTCGAACAACGCCGCCTCGGGTATTTCCACAACGCGTCGTACCATGAGCTCGAGGGAGACGATTTCGACGCGGTCCTGCGCCGGAACGAAGGGCAGAACGCGCCCGGCATTCTGCCTCCGTACACGGAAATCGCGAAGATCGACCGCGCCACGCATCTCGATGAGCGCACGCTCGCCGAGCGCGCTGTCCGGCTCACGGCGGACTACGTTGCGCGAAGACCGTCGCGCAATCCGATCGCGCAACACTGGGCGCGCTTTCCAAAGGATCTCGAGTGGCTGCGCGGCTCGGGCAATCCCGCGCTCTTCCACCAGTACGCCTTCGCGACCTTCCGTCAGGTGGGCGCCTGTTTCGATGTGGCGTCGAGCTATGTCAGCTGGCTCGGCGCGCACGGCGAAACGGGGCTCGACTCGGCCGCGGCGTCGTTCGACGCGATCGCGAAGAGCGCCAAGGCGATCCAGTTCAAGCTCGCGCGCGCGGTGACGCTGAAACGCGAGGTCGACTTCACCGAGTCGTTCGAGTCGATGATCGGCGCGTGGGACACGGCGATGACCGCGCTCGTCGCGCGGTACGGACGGTAGCGCATGCCGGCCGCCGAACTCGTTTCGCTCGCCGGCGGCTGGATCGCGCACGTCACTGCGCCCGGCGCATCGTCACCGCCACACCCGATCAGCGGTGTCCCCGTCACGCTGCCTGCGCATCTCGAATCGCAGCTGCGCGCTGCCGATCTGGATGCGTCGGACATCTGGCTCCGACACACGCTGTCATTGTCTTCGGCGGCGTCGGCGCGGCTCCTTTTCGGCGCGGTCGGACCGCTGGCCGACGTCTTCGTCGACGGTGAACTACGGCTCGCCGCGCACAACATGTTTCGCGACTACGAGCTGGCGCTCGAGCTGAGCGCCGGCGCGCATGAAATCGCGTTCTGTCTTCGCAGTCCCGCAAGAGCGCTCTCGGCACGGCGACCTCGCCCGCGCTGGCGCACTCGTCTCGTCGCGCAGCAGCAGCTGCGGTTTCTGCGGATGTCCTTCCTCGGCCGAATGCCGGGTTGGTCGAACACGCAACCGCCGCGCGGCGTCTACGCGCTGCCGCGACTCCTGCGTACCGGCACTGTCGATGCATCCGACCTGCACGTACAGGTGGAATACGCGAACGGACGGGGGACGGTCATCGGGACGCTTCCCGCAGGCGCCGAATTCACCGAGGCCGCGCTCCACGTAGGATCCGCGCGTTCGGCATTCGCGCGCAGTGCGAACGGCAGCGCGGCCGCCCGCGTCGAGCTCGAACGGCCGGCGCTCTGGTGGCCGCACACGCACGGCACGCCCGCGCTGCACGCTGTCGATGTCGCGGTCGATGGCACTGCGTTCCATTCGAGCGCAGTGGGTTTCCGATCGGTCGCGGCGGGCAGTGATTCGCACCGCTTCTCGCTGCGGATCAACGACGTGCCGGTATTCTGCCGCGGCGCCGTCTTCGTGCCTCAGTGCTGGGATCTCGATTTTTCGTCCACGCGTGCCGCGCTCGAGGCGCTGAAGCGCGCGGGCGGAAACATGGTGCGCATCGCGGGAACGATGCGCTACGAAGATCAGGCGTTCTTCGATGCGTGCAACGAGCTCGGCATCCTCGTCTGGCAGGACTTCATGCTCTCCGCGCTGGACTATCCGGCCGACGACGAGAACTTCCGCGCAGAGCTCGGCGCCGAAGTCGATCAGCAGCTCCGGCGATGGCAGCGTCACGCGAGCGTCGCCGTGCTCTGCGGCGGCAGCGAGGTCGCACAACAGGCCGCGATGGTCGGACAACCTCCCGAGCGATGGTACGGCGCGCTCTTCGACACGTTCCTGCCCGAGCGTTGTGCGGCGCTGCTCCCTGGCGTGCCGTACGTGCCCGGGAGTCCATCGTCGCCGATGTCCGGCGATGGTCCCGATGCGCCACCGCCGATGCCGTTCCGCAACGACCTCGGCGTCGCGCATTACTTCGGCGTCGGCGCCTATCTCGAGCCGTTTGCGGACGCGCGGCGCGCGGACGTCACGTTCGCCTCTGAATGTCTCGGCTTTGCGAATGTCCCCGAACCGGAAACGGTCGAGGCGCTCTTTGGCGATGACGTTGCGGCGCTGCACACGCCACGGTGGAAGGCCGCCGTGCCACGTGATCACGGCACGTCGTGGGATTTCGAGGATGTCCGCGACCACTACTATCGCGGACTGTTTGGTCGCGATCCGATGCTGGACCGGTACGCGGATATCGAGGGTTATCTCGAGCGATCGCGCATCGTTTCAGCGGAAGTCATGACGCGCGTGTTTGCGGAGTGGCGGCGCGCCGGATCTCGCACGAACGGCGGCATCGTCTGGTTCCTTCGCGATCTCGTGCCGGGCGCAGGCTGGGGATTGCTCGACAGCGCGGGGCGTGAAAAGGCACCGTTGTTCGCGCTGCAACGCGCGTGGGCGCCCACCGCGGTCGCGTTCACGGATGAACGGGTGAACGGGCTCAGGGTGCATGTGATCCACGACGGGGAGATGGAGCGCCGGTTCACACTTCGCCTCGCCGCGTACAAGAGTGGCGCCCTCGTCGCCGAAGCGGCACGGGATGTCGTCGCGCGCCCGCGCGAGGCACAGGCGTATTCCGCCGACGGGATCTTCGAAAGCTTTCACGATCTCGGATGGGCCTTTCGCTTTGGTCCTCCGCCAAACGACGTCGTGTTCGCCACCTTGGAAGAAGGAGGTGTGCGCATCGCCGAAGCGACGCATTTCGCCTCGATTCCCGCCGAGCCCGCGGACGCCGGATTGTCGGCTGAGACGTTGCGCAACGCCGACGGTACCGTGCGCGTGCGGGTGCACGCGGCTGCGATGGCGCTATTCGTATGCGCGCGAGTCCCGGGCTGGCGCCCGTCCGCGGGATACTTCCATCTCACGCCGGGCACCTCGCGCGACATCATTCTCGAACCCCGTACGTCGGGAGCGTCCGCGCCGCGCGGTGCAGTCCACGCGTTCGGTGCGGCGCCGATTCGTATCTCCTGCGAATGAAGCCTCAGCAGTTCGCGGTGTGCCCGTAGTGGCCCGTCCCGTCTACATAGGACCCCTCGAGCGGCGGGCCTTCGCGTGGATCCACGACCCCGTGGGTGCGCCGCGCGGCGTTGGCGTGGTGCTCTGCCCGCCCTTCGGCTTCGAAGCGATCATCACACATCGCGCGCTGCGGCACCTGGCTGATCGGCTGGCGCAGAGCGGCTTCGTCGTGGCGCGACTCGACTACGTCGGTACCGGCGATTCCGACGGTGTCGACGACGACGCGCCAGGCCTTGAATCGTGGATCGCGAACGTCGGTGACGCTGCCGTGCGTCTGCACGAAGAAGGCGCGACCGAGATCGCGCTGTTCGGCATGCGGTTTTCCGCGTTGCTGGCTGCGCGCGCCGCGTTGAGCGCGATTCCGGATCTGGCGGCGCTCGTGTTGTACGCACCGCCCCCATCGGGACGCGCCTACATCCGTGAGCTCCGCGCGGCCCGTGCGCTGGCGGCGGCAAGCGGTTTCGACGACGGCGCAACGAAGCGCGCCGATCCGGCCGCCGAAGAGGCGAATGGCTTCGTCATGTGGGGTCCGACCGCCGCAGCGGTGAGCGCCATCGATCTCGCGAAATGGACCGCCGCGCCTGCGCGCCGGGTGCTCGTCCTGGATCGCGACGATGTGCCGGGCGGAGCGAACATCGTCACGGGACTGCGTAACGCAGGAGCGAGCGTCGATCTGGAGACCCCGCGTGGATACGCCGAGCTGATGCGAGATCCCCACGAAGCAGTTGTACCGACCGCTGCGTGGAGTTTCATCGCCGAATGGCTCGTTGCGAACACGAGCGCCGCACCCGGCCGCCGAACCTCTTCCGATGCGGAATCCCCCAAACTCGAAGCGGGCGCACCGGTCGTATCCGAAGAAGGCCGGTGGCGTCACCACGACGTCACCGATGAACCCGGCGCGGTCGAAGAGCCGGTCACGTTCGGGCCCGATCGACGGCTATTCGGCATCCTCGCTTCCCCCTTGCATGCCATCGATCGCTCACGCGCAATCGTTCTGCTCAACGCCGGCGCCGTGCACCGGGTCGGATCGAACCGCATGTACGTGCTGTGGTCGCGGGCGTGGGCAGCGCAGGGCTTCACGGTCCTTCGCATGGACCTCGCCGGGATTGGCGACAGTCCGGCGCTGAATGGCGGCGAGGAGAACGTGCTCTACACGCAGGACGCGGTCGCCGATGTTGCCGCCGCAGTCGAGTTTCTGCGCGAGCGCGGCATCGAGCGGGTCTTGCTTTGCGGGCTGTGTTCGGGCGCGTATGTGAGCTATCAGGCCGCCCGGTCTCTCGACGTAGACGCGGCGATTCTGATCAATCCCCAAATCCTGGGTTGGACCGCCGGCGAAGTGCGTGAGTCCGAGGCGAGTCTGGTCGCGCTGGAGTCGGCACATTATCGCCGCGCGCTTGCCCAGCCCGACAAGTGGCGCAAACTCGTGCGCGGCAAGGTTGACCTCGGCTATGTCGCTAAAGTGGCTGGATTGAGGGTCCGTGATGTCACGAAGACGCGCATCGCGAACTTGGTCCGGCGTTTCGCGCCAGCGCAGGAGGTCGGTCCCGCCGCCGAGCTTCGGAGTGTTGCCGAGCGCGTCCGGCTGGACTTCGTCTTCAGCGTCGGGGATCCCGGTGTCGACTACCTCGCCCGCCACGCCGGCGAGGAGCTTCGGCGGCTCCGCGAAGCGAAACGAATCGGATTCCAGACCATCGACGGCGCCGACCATACTTTCACCCTGCGAAGCAAGCAGTACCGCCTGTTCAACATGCTTTCCGGCCTCATCGCCGAACGCCGATCCTGAACAGTTCGCGGCGTGATTCCGCGCACGAACTCACTGCCGAATTCGCCACCCCAGGGGGATCGCGCAGCCCCGTCAGCTGCGTGACCTGCCGCAATTCGCCGGGCCCCAAGGGCTCCTGTGACCCGTATTCCTGCGGTGTGACTCCGAGCATGGTGCCCTAAGACTTCCCGGGTCGTCACCCTAGCGGTAAGCTTTTAGCCCCCCTGTGAACGTTGTCCACGCCGCTCTATGGCGGCTGGTTTGAGCACGGCCCATTCCTTGCCTTGTCTGATGTCGATGCCGGCCTCACGCCATTTCGCAGCCGTAGCCACGCTCGCCACCGTTTTCCTGGCTGGCTTGTCGTGCTCCGACGAATCGATCACCGGTCCGAAAGAGCCGGTGCACGCTAACACGGGCTCGCTCGTTGCCCTGAACACCCTCGTCCCGTCGGGTGCGGTCGAAGCGCTCATCCAGCAGGATCCGCCGACCGCGGACGGTCTGATCACGCTCGTTGTGCGTGTGTACGCAAAGGATGTCGCCATCAACGCGTATCAAGGTGTCGTCACGTTCGATCCGCACGCGTTCCAGCTGGTGCGTGTGTATCCGGCGGCGGGATTCGAGAACGAGGCGCACGTCCTCAACACCACGCAATTCTCGTCGGGCACAGTCCGATTCGCGGCCTGCACACCTGATGCGTTCATCGGCGCCGACGGTCCTGACGGGGTGGAGGCGTTTCGCTTCGTGGTACGACCGCTCCGCGATATCGGCACCGCCGAGCTTGCGGCACAGTTGAGCGTGGTGGGCGGCGCGGACGGAAACGCGGTCGCGAGCGACCATGTGCTCTCCGTACCTGGATTGTTCGACGCGCTCGGCGCGCCCGTCCGATAGCGCCATGATGTTGTCGCGTCTGTTCCGCGCTCTGCGGATCGGAGTGTTCGCCGTCGCTGCGACGTCGGTTGCCGCCGCGCAGACGATCGGTGTGAACGCGGGGACCACCACGTCCGTGGCGGTCGCGTCGGGCGGTAAGGTCACCGTCCCGATCGTCGTCAATCTCGCCAACGCCGGCACACTCGATATCGCCGCGTTGCAGAGCACCGTAACGTGGAACCCTGCGGTCCTGTCGTTCGATTCCGTCCGTGTGGTGGCCGCGCTCGGGTGGTCATTCACCACCAACACGGCGAATACCGCGACCGGGTCCCTCACGTTCAATGCGTCCAATTCGTCATCGCTCGCCACCACGGCGACGCTGGCAAACGTCTTCTTCACGTCCAATCCTTCGGGCGGCGGCACACGCGTCGTGCTCACGCCCACCGCCGCGGGCAATGCAGCGAGCAACAGCATTCTCCCGGCGATTCGTCCGCTCTCGCAGGACGTCTGCGTCGGGACGCTGGTGAAGTGGGGCGACGTCAACGCGAGTGGCGCCGTCGACATTCTCGACGCGCAGCAGGTGACGCGATTCGCCGCCGGCCTCAGTGTCGCAAATGCGACGGCGATGGCGCAGCGCGGTGACGTGAACGGCAGCAACACGGTCGACATCATCGACGCGCAGCAGATTGCGCGGTTCGCGGTCGGACTGAGTGCCGCAGCGCGCATCAACGTCGACTTCGTCCCTGTCGCGGCGCCGACCGGCGTCGTGATTACGCCGGCGGGACCCCAGGCCATTCCAGTCGGAACGTCTTCTCAGCTCGTAGGCACGCCGAGTGCCGGCGCAACGAATCTCACGGGCTGTGCACCGGTAACGTGGGCGACCAGTGACGCGACGGTAGTCACCGTCAATGCCTCGGGCTTTGCGACCGGCGTTGGAGCGGGAAGCGCCAATATCACTGCCACAAGCCAGGGCATCATCGGCACGACGGCTGTTTCGGTGACGGTCGTACCTGTCGCACTCGTGACGGTCAACTTCGCGGCGCCGGCGATTCAGGTAGGGACGACGACTGCGGGCACGGCTACGGTGTTCGATGCCGCTAACAATGTTCTTACAGGCCGGCCGATTTCGTGGAGTTCGAGCAACACTTCTGTTGCAACCGTCAATGCATCGACGGGCGTCATCACCGGTGTGGCTGCGGGCACGGCCACGATTTTTGCGACGGCCGGCGGCATCACCGGCCAGAAGGTGGTGTTCGTCACAGCGGGCGCGCCTGCGACGACGGTCACAGTCGCGCTCGGATCGAATGCCATCCTTACCGCGCAAACGACGACTGCCACAGCGACAGCTCGTGACGCTGCGAACGCGGTCATTGTCGGGGCCCCGATTGCGTGGAGCTCCAGCAACACTGCCGTTGCAACCGTCAATGCCTCCACGGGCGTCGTCACCGGCGTGGCACCCGGAACCGCCAACATCGTTGCTACGACGAACGGCGTCACCGGTTTTGCAGTGGTCACCGTTTCGCCGGCGCCGGTGGCCACGGTCACGGTCAATCCGGGCGCAGTCCAGATCGGTGGAACGGTTCAGGCAGTTGCGACCGCGCGCGACGCCGGCAACAACCTCATTCCCGGCACGACGTTCAGCTGGACCTCGAGTGACCCGACCATCGCCACCGTCAACGCCAACACGGGGCTCGTTACTGGTGTGGCGCTGGGCTCGGTAACGATCTTCGCGACCGCGGGCGGCACCACGGGCTCGGCCACGTTCACCGTGCAGGCGCAGGCGCCGGTCGCAACGGTGACCGTCACGCTCGCGTCCTCGATCATCCAGGTGTCCACGCAGACCACCGCAACGGCAACCGCTCGTGATGCGAGCAACAACGTCGTCACCGGCTCGGCGGTCGCGTGGCTTTCGAGCAATCCGTCTGTCGCAACCGTAACTCCCGCGACTGGTGTGATCACCGCTGTCGCCCTCGGCACGACGACGATTTCCGCCACGGTACAGGGCGTGACCGGCCAGGCAGTGCTGACGGTCGGCGCACCCGTCGCGACCGTCAACGTCAGTCTTGGACAGTCCTCGGTACAGGCCGGAAGTGGCTTCACGGCGACGGCGACCACGCTCGATCTTGCCAGCAACGTGCTGAACGGACGCGTGATCGCCTGGAATTCCACGAACACCGCCGTTGCCACTGTGAATGCATCGACGGGCGCGGTGAACGCCGTCGCCCCCGGCACGACCAACATCGTTGCGACCAGTGAAGGCGTCACCGGTCAGGCGAGTCTCACGGTTGTTCCAGTGCCTGCGGCGTCAGTCACGGTCGCGCTCGGACTGAGCTCCATTCAGGCCGGCACGACGACCTCATCTACGGCGACGGTGCGTGACGCGAACAACAACGTGCTCGCGGGCGCCGCGGTTGCCTGGAGCTCGAGCAACACCGCGGTCGCAACGGTCAACGCGACCACCGGAACGGTCACCGCTGTGAGTGCGGGCACCGCGAACATCATCGGTACGTCGGGCACGGTGAACGGACAGGCGTCACTCACCGTCACACAGGTACCGGTGGCGAGCGTCATCGTCACGCTCTCGTCGCAGGCAATTCTCGTCGCTGGAGCCTCGACGGCGACGGCCGTGACGAAGGACGCGAGCGGCAACGTGCTCACCGGCCGTGTCATCGCATGGAGTTCGAGCAACACGGGCGTCGCCACCGTCAATGCGTCTACTGGCGCCGTTACCGGCGTCGGTGCCGGCAGCGCAAACGTCGTGGCAACCAGCGAAGGCATTCCTGGCCAGCTCGCCCTCACGGTCTCCGTCGCGACGTCGCAGGAGCCGGCCGGCATGACGTTCATCGATGAACGGCCGTTCAACTGCGCAAAGCCGTCCGCGTGCGAATCGAACTGGCAGTATTCGGAGACCTACGCGAACGGACTCGCGGTCGTGCAGGACGCGACTGCGCCGCGCAGCGCGAGTAACGTCGGACAACAGCTGTATACGTCCGCACTGCCGGGCGGCTCATCGCCGGCCATCGCGGCGCGTGCCTTCACACCGAAGAAGACGCTCTACGTCTCGATGTGGATGATGTTGTCATCGAACTGGGTCGGACATCCCACCGGCACGAACAAGATCACGCACTTCTTCATCACCGGTTACAACCGCATCTACACGATGGCGCGCGGGACCGGCACCAACGCGCTCAAACCCGCGTTCGGTCTGCAGAACCTCGCCGCACCGTACTTCGATGGCGTGTCTCAGACGGCGACGAGCGTGAACATTCTGCCCAACGTGACCAACGTCCCCATCGTTCGCGGTCAGTGGCAGCGCTGGGAAGTGGTGCTCACGGGGAACACGCCCGGCGTCGCAGACGGCACGATCGAGATGTGGATCGACGGCGTCAAGACGCATCAGTACGTCAACGTCATGTTCGACACGGCCGCGCAGTCCGGCAAGTTCGATACGGTTGCCTGGAGCCCGACCTGGGGCGGCGGTGGTGGCACGATCACCACCCCGTTCTTCATGAACATGGACGCGATGTACATCAGCGTGAAGTAGCGCACCCCGGCGACGATCGGCGACCGCGCGTCCGCGCAAAGTCGCTCGTGGCCTTGTCGTTGGTCGTGCGCTCGCGGATTTTGCGCATGCTCTGCAACCGCGAGAACGTCAGCGAGTGAACCCGGATACATCGACAACGTCGGAAGGCGCGGACGGCCTCGCGCCGCAACGGCGCCTGCTCGTCATCAGCTTCCACTACCCCCCGGACGGGGCCGTCGGCGGAATGCGCTGGGCAGGTTTGTCGAAGTATCTCGCCCGGCTCGGATGGGAAGTCCACGTGCTCACCGCATCCGCGGCCGCCGCGGACACGAACATTCCCGGCGTGGTGCCGAAGGTCCGCAAGCGCCGGCACATTCTCAACGACTGGTACAACCGGCTCTCGGCACGCTACAAACTGTCGGCCGAGTCGGAAGTGGTCATCGGTGGCGGCGCGGCAGAAAGCGGGCCTCAGCGCCGCTCCGTCGTGCGTCTCGCCGCGATCGCGATTCGCGAAACCGGCGGGACGTGGCTCATGTTTCCCGACTACGCGCGAGGCTGGGTGTTCCGCGCCGCACGCGCGGCTCGAAAGCTTCTGCGTGAGCGGCATTTTGACGCCGTGATCACGAGCGGTCCGCCGCATTCGGTGCACATCGCGGGGATCCTTGCCACACTCGGTCGTCGGGACACGTACTGGATCGACATGCGCGACCCGTGGCACAATGAGCCCCACAAGGAAGCCGTGGTTGCGCCGGACTCGTGGCTGATGCGCGCACTGCTTCCACGGCTCGAGCGGTTCGTCTTCGATCATGTTCGCAACGTGATCGTGAACACCGCGGAGTTCGCGCAGTTTCTGAGTCGCGCCGAACCGCAGCTTGCGGTCAATTACATCCCGAACGGCATCGATCTCGAACAGCTTCCGATCCGCAACGAGCATCGGTTCGATGGATGCTCCATCGCGTACGTTGGGACCTTGTATGCCGGCCGCAGCCTCACCGCGGTACTGGCAGCGATGCGCGCCCTGAAGGCCGACAACCCATCGACCGCCGCGTCGCTCAAGCTCCGCATCGCCGGACATCTCGACCCGGCGCACAAGCAGCAGCTTCAGGCCGATCTCGCCGACGGCGGAATCACCGACAACGTTCAGTACTACGGGGTGACGCCGCGCGCACAGGCCCTCGACTTGCTCATCCGTTCGCAGCTGGCGCTCGTGCTCGCGCAGGATCAGGCCGCGCAGATTCCGGCCAAACTCTACGAATGCGTCGGGCTCGGCGTGCCGACGCTCGTCATCGCGGAACCGGATAGCGCGTCCGCCAAGGAAGCGCGGCGAATCGGAGCACTCACGGCGGACGTCAACGACGTCGCGGCGATTCGCGCCGTGTTCGAGGACGCCCTCAGCGGGCGCTTGCCGGCCACGCTCGTCGCAAAGGCACCGATCTCGTATGAAGATCTCGCGGTCGAGATGGACCGATTACTCACGCGCGGCGGCTCGCCCCGGCGCTGAAACGCCGCGCGCACGGCACACGGCCGCTGCCACCGCGTACCCGGCGACCAGGCCGGCCGCCGCGCCGCACAACTCCGGCCATGAAGGCGCGTCGAGACCGAACGACATGGGTACGACGACGAGGCCAACCGGAACGAGCAGTCCCATTCCGAACATCGCGAACTTCCAGGCCGCAGGCCCCACTGCCCGGCGTGCGCGCAGGACGTACATCATCCAGTATCCCCCGGGAATGAACAAGAAAAAAATCCATCCCATCCGCGCGAGTTCCGTCGCGGCGGCGTTGCTGGTGAACGTCTGTGAGGGGAATGCCAGCCGCCACCCATCAGCGGGTGTGAGACGAATGCGCGCGTCCGCGTAGCCGTCGCGCGGAGAACCGCGATGCAACACGACCGCCCGTCGCGTGAACGTCGCCGAGACATGAATCGTGTCGTCGACATAGCGCGCGCCGGGCGCCGGTTGGCGCGCAAACACCCCAGGCAGAACGTAGAGCTGCGGTCTCAGCCTGAACCGCGCGGCACCGGTTCGGAGCGAAGCAACGGCATCGTGCCCCCGCTGCGCGACCAGCAGAATTTCGCGCTCCCCGATGTCCGCGATGCGAAAGATCGGCGCTATTCGGCTCGGTGCTCCCCGCGGTTGCACGACCACGTCTATGACGGCGCCCTCTTTCCTGAGGAGCGACGCACGAATCTCTTCCGAGTTCTCCAGGCGCCCGATAGGCACCTGGTTGCGATCGATGCCCGCCAGGTAAACGATTCCACGAAAAAAGTCGCGCCCTCCGAGACTGGGCCTGATCTGCCCCCAGTACGGGCGAGACGTCGGCGCAGGCAGCATGCACATGGTCGCGACGGTCTGTCCGATGACCCAGAGGCAGCCCCACGACGTGAGCAGCCGGACGGCTGCCAGAGGAGTGGGCATCACTATCGCGAGCAACCGCGAGCCGAGCAGAAAGCCGAGCGCACCGCCCGTCGAATTCGTGAGGAGGTCGCTGATGCTCGAGTCGCGGCCCGGAATCCAGTGCTGAAGGAACTCGATGCAGAAGCTGAACGCCGCCATTGCCGCGATTGATCGCCACGCATGCTTGCGCAGGAGTCCCAGCGCGAGTCCGAGCGGCACGAACAGACAGATGTTGAGCAGGACGTCGACTCCGCCGACATCTCCGCAAACCAGGCACCATCGTGTGCTGGAAACCGTCTGTACCGAAGGCTTGAGCGTCGCTACCGCGATGGCCAGCGTACTCAGAATCGCAAGCCCGCGGGCCGCCAGCGCAGTCCGGCGCGACGTCAGGATTGCGTCACGGGGGTGACGAGCGTCACTCACGAGGCGTCATGCGCGGTGATGTCGTGAGTTTTGGACTGAACGAAGTGGCTCTTTCACTTCCAACTGCCCAACTTGCTGGAGTCGCCGCGCCGCGCGCACGCCAGGGCTGGCCTGCACACGCAGGCCCCCGCTCGTTTTCGTCGTCTCCCGCGGAAGCACCGATCATCCCGACCACTCGAGTGTCCGATACACGCCATTTCTTCACCGTTGACGTGGAAGAGTACTTCCAGGTCAACGCGTTCGAACCTGTCGTTTCGCGCGACGACTGGTCGCGCATGCCGCGCCGCCTTGATCGTACGATGCCCACGCTGCTGGACATGCTGAGTCGGCACGGAATGCACGGGACATTTTTCACGCTCGGCTGGATTGCGGAGCACTCACCGCACATCGTGCGGCAGATCGTCGACGCAGGACATGAAATCGCGTCGCACGGGTACTGGCACAAGCGCGTGGTCACCCTCACGCCGGCGCAGTTTCGCGACGATCTTCGGATGTCGAAGACGGCGCTGGAACAGGTATCCGGTCGCTCGGTCATCGGATACCGCGCGCCGAGCTTCTCCATCGTGCCGGGATACGAGTGGGCCTACGACGTGCTCGCCGAGGAGGGGTTTCTCTACGATTCGAGCGCGTTCCCCATTCGGCGACCCGGATACGGCAGCCCATCGGCGCCGCGCGTTCCTCACGTGCTCGAGCGGGGCGGCCGGCGGCTCGCCGAATTTCCGCTCGCGACCACGTCGATGTTCGGAATGGCGATTCCGGCGGCCGGCGGGGGATATCTGCGTCAGTTTCCGTTCTCGTGGATACGGCGTGCATTCGCCCAGGCCGGCGCTCGCGGCACGCCCGCGACGTTCTACATCCATCCGTGGGAGCTCGATCCTGACCAGCCGCGCATGCCGGTTTCGTGGCTGACGAATCTTCGGCACTATCGCGGCCTCGAACGCACCACGGTGCTGATCGAGCGGTTGCTCTCGGAATTTTCTTTCGGAACGATCGCGTCCGCTCTCGACGGGGTGCTGGGCACTTCCGCGCCGGAAGCGCCCCTCGCCCACACGCGATGATACGCACGGAAACGTTTGCGGGTAGCGCAGCGGAGTGGGACACATTCGCAGCGCAACAGGCCGGCTTCACGCACTTTCATCGGCACAGCTGGCGCAAGGTGATCGAGCAGGTATTCGGGCACGAATGCATCTACCTCGCCGCGCGGGATGGCGATGCGCTCGCGGCTGTGCTTCCGCTCGTCCGTGTGAAGAGCATCGTGTTCGGGCACTACCTGGTCTCGATGCCGTTTCTCAACTACGGCGGCCCGATAGGAACTGACGAGGGCGTTCGCGCGTTGACCGCCGAGGCGGTGCGCCTCGCGGAGCAGGGGAACGTCAAGCTGCTCGAGCTCAGAAGCCGCCGCGCGCTGCCGATCGATCTCCCGGCATCGCACCGCAAGATCACCGTCGTGCTTCCGCTGCAGGCGAGCGCCGACGCCACGTTCAAGAAATTCGACGCCAAGCTGCGAAGCCAGGTGCGGCGTCCGCAGAAGGAAGGCGTGACCGTCGAGTTCGGATCCAATCAGGTCGAGCCGTTCTTTGCGGTGTTTGCCCGGCATATGCGCGATCTCGGAACTCCGACGCAAGGCGTCGCGCTGTTTCGCGCCATCGCCGAGGCGTTTCCCGACGATGCAGTGTTCGCCTGCGCGTATCTGCGGGGACAGCCGGTTGCGGGCGGATGTGGATTCCATTTCGGCAGCGAGTTCGAGATGACGTGGGCGTCATCGCTGCGCGAGTTCAATCGCGAAGCGCCGAACATGGGGCTGTACTGGGCGTTCATGCAGCGCGCGATCGACGCGGGCCGCACGACGTTCAACTTCGGCCGGTGCACGCCGGGGAGCGGAACGCATCGGTTCAAGGCCCAATGGGGCGGGATCGATGAGCCGCTGTGGTGGTACGGGTGGTCGCGCCAGGCCGAAGTGACGACGCCGTCCCCGCAGTCCGGCGCATTCAGCTGGGGACCGCGCATCTGGACTCGCCTGCCGGCGTCCGTCGCCACCGCACTCGGTCCGCGTATCGTGCGGTACATCCCGTGAGCGCACGATGGATCCCGCCGGTGCTCTCACCGGTTGCACCGCGTTCGATTCTCTCAGGGTTCGCGGCGTCCGCTGGGGTGACGAGCCCGCGTCGCGACGGTGTGGAATCGGCGCTGCGTAAGACGTTTGGCGCGCGAGACGTCGTTCTGACGGACAGCGGCACGTCGGCGCTCGTGCTCGCCCTCCGCCTGACGCAGCCGCAGTCGGCATCGGTTGCGATGCCGGCGTACGCGTGCGTCGATCTCATGGCGGCGGCGCTGCATGCCGGCGTGACGGTGCGGTTGTACGACACCGACCCTGAAACGCTCGGACCCGATCTCGCATCAGTTCGCGCCGCCTGCGCACGCGGCGCCCGCACGATCGTCGTCGCCCCGCTCTACGGTTATCCGATCGACATGCCCGCCATTCAGCGTGTCGCCGCCGAGTACGGCGCATTCGTCATCGAGGATGCTGCGCAAGGCGCCGGCGGCACACTCGAAGGGGTGCGTTCGGGCAGCGGCGGCCACGTGGCGGTCCTGAGTTTTGGTCGGGGCAAGGGCACGACCGGAGGCTCCGGCGGTGCCCTGCTCGTTCATGACGCGTCCTTGTCCGATGCCACTGCAACCATGCGTTCCCGACTGGAAACTCCCACACGCGGAACGCGTGAGGTAATCGTGCTCGCTGCGCAATGGTTTTTCGGTCGGCCCGCGCTGTACGCTCTCCCCGCATCGATTCCCGCCCTCAAGTTGGGCGAGACCGTGTACCATCCGGCGCACGATCCCCGCGGCATCGCCGCGGCGGCTTCGCGCGTCGTCGTCGACGCGCTCGCACGCGACCCGGAAGAGGTCGCGCAACGGCGAACGCGCGCGCAACGCCTGGCCCGCGCCGCGGCGCGACGCTTCGCCGCAGTGCGCCCCATTCCCGGCGCGGACCCGGGCTATCTCCGGCTCGCGCTGCGCACGCGTGAGGCGCACGCCGAGAGCGCGCCACGCCTCGGCGCTCTTCGGGGCTACCCGTCGACACTCGACGAGTACGAAGAAACGCGCGCGGCACTCGCGGCGGGCGAGCAGGCAGGCCACGGCGCGCGAGAGCTGCGCGATCGGCTGCTCACGGTGCCCACGCATTCGCGCGTCGGGCCGGGCGATCTCGCGCGACTCGAGGCCTGGCTCGAAACCCCGGCTGTCGCTGCCACGGCGCATCGCTCGTTGCGGAACGCCTCATGAGGCGTAGCCTGAATCCGTTCACGCCACTGCGCCGCCGCGCCAAACGGGTATACCATTGGTTTCGCACGCAACGGGATATTGCGCGCCATCCGCGACGGCACCGCGAAGCGACGGAACGTCTGCAGCGTCTCGGCATCGTGCGCAGCATTCTCGTCGTGTGCTACGGCAACATCTGCCGCAGCCCCTACATGGCCGTGATGCTGAAGAGCCTGCTTCCGAAGGTCGACGTTTCCTCTGCGGGATTCGTGGGCGCGGGACGCCGGGTGCCGGAGCATTCGCTGACACTCGCGACGCGGCGCGGACTCGATCTCGCTCCGCATCTGTCGCGCGTGGTGACGCATCCGATCCTCTCCGCCGCCGACCTCATCGTCGTGATGGACGAGCGGCAGGCGCGCTCGCTCACCAAGGGATTCGGTGTGCCCGCCGAACGCATCGTGCTTGCGGGCGACCTGGATCCGCGCGGCGACACAGGACGTACAATCCGCGATCCCTGGCGGCAGCCCATCGACGTGTTCGAAACGTCTTTTGCGCGCCTCGATCGATGCGCACGCTATCTCGCTTCACAGATCAAATACGTCCCATGAGTCACGCTGTGCCACCATTGACACGGTCTCCGGGCCCCGTCATCGTGCTACGATGACCGCGCCGACCCAGGCCGTACCGGCCGCACCGATCCAGCGCTCGTTCGGGCTGACTGCGATGAACGCGTCGGCCGACGCGGTCCGCGGCATACTCAAGGCGAGCCGCGATCCGCTGCGCATGATGATCTTCTGGGCGCTGGTGCTGAACGTCAGCCGGTTCCACCAGGCGATCGTCGGCATGAAAGCACTCCGCCCCGGCCTGTTGCTGGTCGCGGGGTCGTCGCTCTATGCGCTGGCCGATCCGCGCTCGCTCACGCGCGCCAACCTGATGAACTACTGGCCGCTCAAGCGTGTCGTGCTGCTCGGCTTTCTCGCGGTATGTTCGGCGATTTTCGGCTTGTCGTTCGGCCGGTCGATGTCGTTCATGATGAGCAACTACTCGAAGACGATCGTCTTCTGTTTTCTGGTCGCGCTCAGCATTCGCAGCGTCGCGGACCTGCTGACCATGGTGTGGGCGTATGCAGTCAGTTCCGGAATTCTGGCGTATTTCGCGCTGCTCGTGTTCACCCTGAGCGGCGGCGGGGCGAGCAAGACGCAGCGCCTCAGCGATCTCTACACGTACGACGCGAACGACGTCTGCGTCGTGATGATGATCGGGCTCGGGTGCATCTTTACACTCCTGCCATTCGCCAAGGGCCGACAGCGCACGATCCTGATCGGTCTGATGCTGGGCGTCGGTGGAACCATCGCACGCTCCGGCTCGCGCGGCGGCTTTCTCGGACTCGCCGCGTTCGGTCTCGCAGCGCTCTTCTTCGTGAACAGCATCTCGAGCGTCGCGAAGGTCGTAACCGTCGGCTGCGTGGGCCTCGGTCTCGCGCTTTTCGCACCGGCCGGTTACTGGGATCAGATCAAGACGATCGGATCGAAAGACGACTACAACATGACCAGCCTGGACGGGCGCAAGTTCCTGATCCAGCGCGGCATCAAGTACATGCTGATGTATCCCGTGTTCGGGGTCGGCATCAACAACTTCGATCGCGCGGAATGTACGATATCCGGCATGCGCACCGGTCACGGCGGCGTGCGATGTTCGGCGCCTCACAACTCCTACATCCAGGCAGGCTCGGAGCTGGGCTTCCCCGGTCTCGCCGTCTTTGCATCGATCATGATCGGCGGCGTCATCTCGCTGCTTCGCCTCCGCGGCAAGTTGCCGAAGCAATGGAAGCGCGGCAACGACGCCGAAAAATTCATGTACGGTTGTACGCACTTCTTTGCGTGCGGCCTCACGGGGTTCGCGGTGTCGTCGTTCTTCGTGTCGTTTGCATGGCTCGACATTCTCTACATCCAGCTCGCGCTCATCTCCGGCCTGTACGTGAGCATCGACGCGTATCGCGCGGCGCAAGCTGCTGCGGTCCCTGCGACGCTCGCGCCCGCGGGTGCGGCGGTGGTGCCCGTACCCGCGGGCCGCGGCGTCGGGTGGCGCTCGCGCGCAAGCGCGGCCCGCCTGGCGCCGCGCCGGCTCGCGGCGAGAACCGGCGGCTCCGGCGGCAGCTGACTCCGCTCGCGATGATCAAGCATCGCGTTGAACGCGCGCTGACATGGGGCGCGGTCACGCGGTTCACCCGTGCGCGCGTCAGCGGCAAGCGGCTCATTCTCGCGTACCACGGCATCATCCCCGCAGGCGAACGCGGAGCGGCACCTGGCGAGCGTGCGCTGTTCGTCACGCAGGAACGCTTCGGCGAACAGCTCGACATGTTGCGCGAGGTTGCCGACGTGGCTCCGCTCGCCGAGCTCGATGGAGCTGGAGATGGACGACCCCGCATCGCGATCACCTTCGACGACGCGTACCGCGGGGCCGTGACTGCCGGCGTGAAAGAGCTGCGCGCGCGAGCGCTCCCCGCCACGATCTTCGTCGCACCCGGCCGGCTCGATGGACACGTTTTCTGGTGGGACGCGCTCGCGCACACACGCGACGCGCTCGATCCCGCCGTGCGCTCGCACGCACTGGACGCGCTGAGCGGGATCGATGAACGAGTGCGCGCCTGGGCTGCGGAATCCGGCGTCGCATCGCGCGATGACGTGCCTGCGTACGCGCGAGCGGCGAGCGTCGCAGAGCTCGCCGCGGCCGCCGACACACCCGGTATCACGCTTGGGTCACACACCTGGTCGCACCCGAATCTCGCGCGTCTCGCCGACCCGGCGCTCGCCGCCGAGCTTACGCGGCCACGCGACTGGCTGCGCGAGCACTTCGGAGATCGAGTGCTGGACTGGATTGCGTACCCGTATGGACTCGATTCTCCGGACGTTCACCGCGCGGCAAAGAATGCGGGCTACAGCGCCGCGCTTCGTATTACCGGCGGATGGCACGCCGCGCACGAGGTCGCGCCGCACGCGAGACCCCGCCTGAACGTCGGCGCGGGCATGAGCGTCGCCGGACTGCAGGCCCGTGTGCTCGGTTCGATTCGCGCGTGAAGACGCGCACAGTGGTGGTTACCGACGGCGACCAACGCGCCGCACTCGCGGTCGTGCGCTCACTCGGCGCATCGGGATACCGATGCATCGTCGCGACCCATACGGGGCCTTCGCTCGCCGGTGCGTCGCGCTATGTGGCACGCGAGTGCAACGTGCCCTCCCCGCTCGAGGCGCCCGACGCGATGGCGTCCGCCATCGGCGCGCTCGTGCGCGCGGAATCCGCCACGTTGCTCGTGCCGATCGCCGAGCCATCGCTCCTCGCGTTGCTGCCGCACCGGAACGCGCTCGACCCGTGCGTGATTCCCTTCCCCGACCTCGATGTGTTTCGCGCGATCAGCGACAAGCAGATGCTGCTCGCCGCCGCGCCCGATGTGGGCATTGCAGTTCCCGAACAGCGCGTGATTACGGCGGCGAACGATCCCGTCGATGTCGATGCGCTCGCGTTTCCAGTCGTCATCAAACCATCACGATCGGTCGGCGAGGCGGCGGGCGCGCGCGCCAAACTTTCTGTCTCATATGCCGGAAGCGCTGCGGAACTTGAGGAGAAACTCGCCGCACTGCCCGCCGCCGCCTTTCCCGTGCTCCTGCAGCAGCGCATCGTCGGCTCGGGGATCGGCATCTTCGTGCTCATCTGGAATGGCGAGCTACGCGCAGCCTTTGCCCACCGGCGTCTCACGGAAAAGCCTCCGTCGGGCGGTGTCAGTGTGTATCGTGAAAGTGCTCCCATGGACGCTGATCTGCTCTCCCGCTCGCTGGCCTTGCTCGAACGCTTTCGCTGGAGCGGCGTTGCGATGGTCGAATACAAACGCGACGCGAACAGCGGACGGCCGTACCTGATGGAAGTGAACGGACGGTTCTGGGGATCTCTGCAGCTCGCGATCGATGCCGGCGTCGATTTTCCCAGGCTGCTCGCGATGGCCGCACTGAACGAGCCTGCAGCTCCGGTCACGACCTATCGCTTTGGCGTGCGCAGCCGATGGTCGTGGGGACACGTCGATCACCTCATTGCACGCGTGCGCAAGCGCGGCGCCCCCGCGCCCCCGGGATCGCCGGGTCCATGGCGTGTATTCTCCGATCTCGTGCTCGGTGCATTCCGGCCCGGAGATTACGACGAAGTGTTTCGCGTATCCGATCCGGGGCCATTCTGGCGCGAATCGCTCCGATGGATCCGGCGAGCGTGACGGGCCGCGCGAGCCACCCGCGCGTGGCGATGATGCTCGGTTCGGACGGACCGGGGGGCGCGGAGATGATGGTTTTCCGTCTCTCCGAGGAACTCCGGCGCCGGGGCTGCCACGTTGTACCGATAGGCCCCGCCGTCGGCGTAGGGTGGCTTGGCAATCTGTTTCGCGAAGCGGGCTTCGAACCGCAGACGTATCGGCTCGGGCGCAGCTGGCTCGACACGACCTGCATCCGCGATCTGCGTCGCCTGTACCGCGCGCACGATATCGACGTGGTGCATGGTCACGAGTTCGACATGGCGTTCTACGGAGCGCTCTCGACTCGTTTCACACGTCTCCCTCACATCATCACGATGCACGGAGGCTTGACCGCCGCGAAAGCCATTCAGCGACGCGTAGCGCTCCGCTGGGCGATGCGCCGCGCCGCGTGCACCGTGGCCGTATCCGAGGCCACCCGTGGACAGTTTTCCAGCGAGCTCGGCGTGCCGGGCGCTGCATTCACGGTCATCCCGAATGGCGTCCCTTCGAAGCCGGGCGACGCGTCCGCGGTTCGCGCTGAATTCGGCGTCGCTGACGGGGATACGGTGCTTCTTGCCGTGGGCACCCTCGAGCGGAACAAGGGTCATCACCTCATGCTCGATGCGCTCGTCCGGCTGAAAAGCGCGGGGCTGGCAGTTCCGTGGAAGCTGATCATCGCGGGTGGTCGCGGAGGCGACCAGCACCAGGCATTACTCGCGTTCGTGACAGCGCACGGGCTCGATGGCCGTGTGCACATCGTCACGGGAAGAAGCGATATTGCGGACCTTCAGGCGCTGGCGGACGTCTTCGTCATGCCGTCGATCTGGGAGGGAATGCCGATGGCGCTCCTCGAGGCGATGGTGGCGGGGAATGCCATCGTTGCTTCAGCGACGGGAGGCATTCCCGAAGCCATCGTCGCCGGGCGCGACGGGATTCTGGTACCGCCCGGGGACGTCGACGCGCTCGCGCAGGGACTGAAAACCATGCTCACCGATCGAGGCCGTCGTGATGCGTTTGCCGCGGCGGCCCATCAGCGAGGGCTGCGCGAGTTTACCGTTGAAGTGATGGGAGAACGTTACGAAGCGTATATACACGCGTTCTGGAACGGCGGGCCGGCGGTATCCAGGCAGCATGACCACACGAGGTAGCAGCTGATGTCGGTTGCAAGCAGCAAGCACGACGAAGAGGAACAGCGAGAAGCCGAACGTCACGACCGTTTGTACGCGGAGCGGCGGCCGGCCAACCTGCGCATGGATCCGAGCGACTGGCAGAAGTTCGACGGCATGCGTTCACCGATCGACGCGTACGCCGCTTCCATCGTCGAGCTCGGCGACATTCACGGCCGCAAAGTGCTCGACATGGGATGCGGCGACGGCTGGCTCAGCATCATTCTCGCCAAACGCGGCGGCTCGATCGCGGGCTACGACATTTCCGCCGGCGCAATCGAAACGGCGAAGCAGCGCGCGGTGGCAAACGACGTCGCGAAATCGACCGAGTTCAAAGTGGCGTCGGCCTACGACACGGGGTATCCGGACAACTATTTCGATATCGCGATCGGCCAGGCGATTCTGCATCATCTGGGCGACAAGCGCCAGCTGGCACGCGAGCTCAAGCGCGTCCTGAAGCCCGGCGCCAAGGCCGTATTCTGTGAGCCGTTCGGCGCGGTGGCGTGGCTCAAGGCCGTCCGCCGTGTGGTGCCCGTGGCGAACGAAGCCGCCGACGATCCGGACCAGGCGCAACTGACGTATGCCGACTTCAAGGATTTCGACGAGTTCTTTCGCGTCGAGCTGCAGGAGTATCAGCTCTTTTCCCGCCTCGATCGGATCATTCGCGCGCGCGGGTTCGTGAAGTTCCTCGGCCGCGTCGACAAGACGCTACTGCAACGACTTCCGTTTCTCCGGAAATACGCGCGCACCGCGGTCGTGATTCTCCACTCGCGGTAGCGGTCCGCCCCGCGTCGCGCCGTATCAGGCCCGGCGCTGCGCCGCGGTGCGCGGAGGTTCGGAACCGATCGGCAGCCATCCATCGCGGCCTTCGCGCATGCGCATGAAGAGCCGTTCGACGCCGCTGACCACGCGCGAGAACTGAGCGCGTTCGCCGACGTACGCGAACCGCGGCACCGCAAACCGAGTGTCGCCGGTGGTGGCAGTCAGCAAGCGGCGCGACGCGTAGTGCGGCCGGGTCGTGACTGCGGCTCGCAGGTTACTCGCCGCGAGTACACCGATTTCCCGCTGCGAAAACGCCCCGTTGGGATAGCTGAAGACCGGCACCGTCGTCTGACACTCGGTCTGAAGCCGTTTCCAGCTCTCGAGAATTTCCCATTGCGCCTTTGCCGGCGAGGCGACGTTGGGAAGCATTGGATGCGTGACCGTGTGCGGTGCGAAGGTTACGCCGCGCGCGCCGCATTCTCTCACGTCGTCCCACGTCATCGGCATGTAACGGTCGGTCGCACGTTCCGGGAACGACACTTCGACCCAGTCCGCAAGGCTCTTGATCGCGGCTTCCTTGTGATCGTCGCGAACGAGCTTCAGAGCCGCGGTAATCGAAGCCACCGCGGCGTAGCGTTCCGCGGTCGTCGACCAGGTCCACGTGAGCGTGCGGCGGCCAAGCCGAACTTCCGCCCCGAACCGCCGCGTCGTCGTAACCGCGTATTCGACCCGATCCCACCAGAACCATGAACCCCGGTCGATCGGCTCGGTTACAAGAAACACCGTTACCGGACAATCGAATTCGGCGAAGATAGGGGCGGCAACATCCTTGAAGTCGGCGTAACCGTCATCGACCGTGAACGCGATGGTCGGAGTCCGCGGAAGTTCGCCCGCGTCCGCCTCCGCGATCAGGTCACCGAGCGATGCGAGCCGGAACTTGTGCCGGCGAAGAAAGGCGAGGTTGGCCCGCAGCTCATCGGGGGAGTGACCGACGACGCCGCGCGCAGGATCGGAAAATCGGTGCAGCGTGAGCAGCACGACGACGTCCGAAAGGAGCGGCCTCCATAGCGGCACGAGTGCATCGCTGGTGGCCGCGCTCAGCGCAACTTCCTTCGCTCCCATACCTTTCAGGAACCTGAACGTATCTCGCCCATGACCGCACGATACCGGACGTTACGATACATCGCAAGCCAGCGCCGAAACCGCGGGATGCGAAGCGTTGCGCGCGCCCATGACTGTTAGATTTCGCGCGCTCGTTCGTCTACTGTCGCATCCGGATATCTGCGGAGAATGCGACACAACACACTGTCGGACCCCATTAGGAGCGTCAGCCGACTGCAGAGCAACCGCGATCGAGGTGACTCCTCCAACGGCAGGAAAGGCGTGACAGTCACCGAGGTCGGTGAGCTTGGCGCGCATCGGACGTCCGTCGAAAACGATTTGGCGCGCCACGGCATTGTTCTCCCGCTTCCGCAGCGGGCGGCGTGGGTTCGTGAGCAGCCGAACACCGAAGGTGTGTTGCTCGTTGCGTCCCGGGCTCCCGGTGATCCGGTTGCGGCGGCCGGGCTTGCCGTGCGCGGCAGCCGCGCGCTGCCCGGCCACCATCGCGTGCTCGTCGAGCGTCTCGGCGCATCGAGCAGCGCGGAAGCCGACGCTGCACTGCTCACGGCCGCCGCGCGCATCGCGACCGAGGATCGCAGATGTCTGCGCGCAACTATCGAGCTGTTCGAGCGTGATACGGCGCGCCGGGCGGCGCTCGGCGCCGTCCTCGCGGAGCTGGGATTTCTGCGCGCGACGAGTCCGCGAAGCTATGCGACGACCCTCGCGCTCGACCTGGATGTTGGAGAGCGGGAGCTGTTCCGGGGGATCGCGTGGAAGGCGAGACGCGATGTCCGCCTCGCAACGAAACGCCGACTGGAGCTGCGCGCGATCGTCGATCCCTCTTATGCGCCGCGACTCAATGCGCTCATGGAAGAAACGTTCAGGCGCACGGGCGCGCCGGTTCCGGTGGTGCCCTGGGAGCGCGTGATCGAGTGGTCCGCGCTCGATCCTGGAGCGAGTCGTGTCAGCGCGTTGATCGATCCGCGATCGAGCGGAAGCGATGCGCTCGTGTCGTTCGCGTGGGGATGTCTGCACGGCACGTACGTCACCTATCAGGCCGGCGCGTCGACGCGCAGTCAAACCCTGCGAAACATCCCGCTCGGCTATGCCCCGCTGTGGGACCTCATTGCGTGGTCATGCACGACGCCGGCGGAATGGTTCGACTTCGGCGGGGTCACGCCCGGCACGCACGCAAACCGGACGGATCCACTCGGCGGGATTTCGGATTTCAAGCGGTACTTCTGCAAACACGTGGTGGATGTCGGGGAAGACTGGATACTCGAGCCGAAAACGCTGCGCGCTTCGTTCTCCCGCTCCGTCGCCGCGGCCGCGCGCTGGGCGGGCATCTGACCGTTGCGAGACTGGCCGCAGGATTTTGGGGGGAATAGGTTGCCGTCGCTGAAGTAATCGCGCGCCGTTGCCGATGCTTCTGAATGCCGACGCTGCGCCCGGGCGTGATCCGCCGCGCGCGAATCAACACGCTGGATGTCTCTTGCCGCGAACGCCGTGAAACTGCTGCATGTCGTTGGTGCGCGCCCGAACTTTCCGAAGCTTGCGCCCGTTCATCGCGCCGGTGTTGCCGCGGGCGTCGAACAGGTCGTCGTTCACACAGGGCAGCACTACGACGATGCCATGTCGTCGAATTTCTTTCGCGATCTTGGCATCGCCGCGCCCGAGGTCAATCTCGCGGTCGGCTCCGATTCGCACGCGGTGCAGACGGCGCGCATCATGGAGCGCATCGAGCCGGTCTTTCGAGAGCAGCGTCCCGACTGGATTGCGGTGTATGGCGATGTGAACTCGACGATGGCCGCGGCGATCGTCGCGTCGAAACTCGGATTGCGTGTCGCGCACGTGGAAGCGGGACTGAGGAGCTTCGACCGCTCCATGCCGGAGGAGATCAACCGGCTGGTGACTGATCGCCTTGCCAATCTGCTGCTCACACCGTCGCGCGATGCCGACGTGCTGCTCCGCGCCGAAGGAGAACCCGCGGAGGAAATCGCATTCGTCGGCAACGTCATGATCGACAGCCTGTTTTTTGCGTTGCCGGCAGCTCGCGCGACGGGATACCGCGCGAAACTCGGCATTGGCGATTCCGCGGTCATCGTCACGTTGCATCGGCCCTCGAACGTCGACGATCCCGCACGTATCCGGGCGATTGCCGCCGCGCTCGCCGAAATCGCGAAATCACGGCCCGTGATCTTCCCCGCGCACCCTCGCACGCAGCAACGCCTGCGCGAGGGGCACGTAGATATGGGCAACGTGCGAATACTCGAGCCCGTTGGCTATCTCGAGATGCTCGACCTCGTTGAGCATGCGCATGCCGTAGTGACGGACTCGGGCGGGCTTCAGGAAGAGACGACCGCGCTGGGTGTGCCATGCCTGACTGTCCGTGAGAACACCGAACGTCCGATCACGATCACTGAAGGAACGAACAAGCTGGTTCCGGATCCGGAGCGGCTCGTTGGCGAATTGGCCAGCATCCGCCGTTCTGACGTTACGCCGCGTCCCGAAGGATGGGATGGCAAGGCCGGGGCTCGCGTGATTCGCGAGCTGACGAATCGTCCTTAGACACGCGGGGGCTGTGATCGGCGTCGCAGCTCTCGCGACGTTCAACGAACTCAACGTTCCGTCGCTGGCACGCTGCGAGTAAAAAAGTGTATCGCGATGTCGGCGGTCACGTGGCGCCGGCGCAACATGCCTGTGTCCGCCTTCAACGTAAGAGCTTGTAAATGCTTAGTTTGAGCGCGGGCGCAGATTTGCATCAGCACCGACGCGCTCGTCCCGCACATCCGCGCGAAAGGCCCCGAACGATGTCGATACTGCGATGATCGATAGTAACCTCCCAGCCGAACCCCTCCAGCCCACGCCAACGCCTACGCCCCAGGCGTTCAATCCCGCGCTTTTTGCGGGAAGGAACGGCGGTGGCGGTGGTGGTGCTTCCGGCGAAGGCGAAGTCAAAGGCGTACAGTGGGGCCGCTACCTCGACGCGCTCAAGCGGAACTCCTGGATCGTCTTGCTCGTTGCGGCAATCGGCTCGACGGGCGCCTATGTCCTTGGCCGCATGGTCAAGCCGATTTTCACCGTCGAGCTCAAGGTCTGGGTCAATCAGCAGAGCGCGGCGCTTCCCAACCACGAGCTGCTGGCGCCGCTGTCGTGGACGCCGCTCCTGCAGAGCTTCCAGGTCATCGATCCTGTCGTAGAAAAACTGCGCCTTGCAGTCGTGCTCGAAGACGCCACGCTTGCTGACACGGCGCTCAACCGCACGCTACAGCTCGATTCCGTTTACACGGCCGGCGAGTACGTGCTGACCGTCGACGACGAGGGGAAAACCGTCTCCCTCGAGCGTTTCGTCAACGGCGAACCGAAAGGCCGGCATTCATACAGCGTTGGCGATTCGATCTGCCCGCGATGCGGGTTCAAGTGGCTCCCGCCGAAGAGTGCGCTTCCGCCAAAGAAGGTGTTCAAGTTCACCGTTCGGACGCAGCGCGCGGCGGCAAAATCGCTCATCGCACGCGTGCAGCCGGCGATCGGCGACCTGAATGCAAACTTCATCAACCTGACGATGGAGGGCACGAACGGTGGGAGCGCGGCCCGCCAGTTGAATGCGGTCGCGCGCCAGTTCGTGAAAACGGCGGACAGCCTGAAGAAGGCGGCGCTGATGCAGCAGCGGCGATTCGTCGGTGAACAACTCGACATCGCACAACGCACGCTCACGAACGTCGAGCGTGAGCTGCAGCAATTCCAGGTCGAAACCATCACGAAGCCGACCGCGACCGACGTGCCCGTCGCGGCGGGCCTCGGTGAAACGCGCAGCACCGTCATTCAGGCGTTCATTCAGCTCAAGACGCAGTACGACCAGACGCGCCGCGATCGCAATACGCTCGAGCGGATGTTCGAGGATGCCAAGGCGAAAGGCACCATCATTCCCGAGCAGTCGCTCCTCGCCGTACCGACGGTAACGTCTGCGGCACCGAGTCTGAAGGCCGCGTACGATCAACTCAACCAGGCCAGGCTCAACCTCGCGCTTCAGACTGCGATCTGGCAGGACACTGCGCCCCCGGTGCAGACACTCCGCCGCCAGATCACGACTCTCGAGAAGGAAACGATTCCCCAGATCACGGCCAACGCGATCCAGGGATTCGCAGAGTCCGAGGCAACCATGAAGGCGCGCATCGATTCGCAGGCCGTGGAGCTGCAGCAGATCCCGGTGCGCACCATCGAGGAACAGCGGCTGTCACGCCTGTACAAGGAGGCCGACGGCCAGTTCACCGGGCTTCGCGCAAAGGCAGATGAGCTGCGTCTTTCGGACGCGCAGATTGCCCCGGACCTCGTGCTGCTCGATACCGCAGAAGCTCCGCTCGTGCCGTCGTCCCAGTCGGGACCGAGACTGTTCGTCCTCGGCATCATTGCGAGTCTCGCGCTCGGTGTAGCACTCGCCATTTTGCGCGATCTCGTCGACCGCCGATTCCGCTATCCCGATCAGGCGACCGTCGACCTTGGCCTCACGATTGCGGGCACCGTGCCCAAGTTCAGGGCGAATCGCCGTGGTGATCTGAGCATCACGTCGCAGTCGCAGATCGTGGAGTCGTTCCGAACGTTGCGGCTTGGGGTGCGCCACTACTTCCCGGCGAACGAGCCGGTGGTCGTCGCAGTGACGAGCCCTGGTCCGGGCGAAGGCAAATCGCTGGTGAGCGCCAACATCGCGATTGCGTTCGCCAACTCGGGCCAGAAGACGCTGCTCATCGACGGCGACGTACGCCGCGGGGTCGTTCACACGACCTTCGACACCAAGCGTCGGCCGGGACTCGTGGATTACCTCGCGGGTCATTCGACGGCGGAGGAGGTCGTGCAGCCGACCTCGACCCAGAACCTGTCGATCATTCCGTCGGGCAGTCGCAACCGAAAGGCGCCGGAGCTGCTCGTTTCCGAACGGATGAACGAGCTCGTGCAGGCCATGCGTAAGGAGTACGAAGTCGTAGTCATCGACGCGCCGCCTTTCGCGGCCGGCATGGACGCCTTCGCGCTCAGCGCCTGCGCCGGCCACGCCCTGATCGTACTCCGGCCGGGAACGACCGACCGCAAGCTCGCGGCGATGAAGCTCGAGATCCTGGACCGGCTCCCGGTCGGCATCATTGGCGCTGTGCTCAACGGCATCTCCGGCAGCGGCGCGTATCGCTACTACTACAGCGATTACGCCGATTACCGCGATGACATGGACGGCGACGGCGATGAGGACGAGACCGATCTCGACACTGGCCGGCTCACGGAAGCCGGCCCCCCACGGCTCGTCAAGCGAAACTGAACACCGCAGTGCGTTTGTGTTCAGTTTTGTGACGTGGGTCATTGCCGGCGTTGAAAAAGGGCGCGTGTGACGCAGGGTGTGGCGCCCTGCCACCGGTTGTTGATCTCCCGCGACACGGTGTAAGAAAAGCAGCCAGTTTGTAACGGCGGCTCTGATAACCTAACTCATTGGGAAATAATGACTTAGGTTATGGCACGACGGTCAGGTCGACTAGCACGGCGCGTGCGTTTGTCCAGGTCGTTACCGCAAGGTGAGCGCGAGAAGGTTACCTTCTCCGCCCCCCACCGAACCGACCTGGAGCCGAGCAGCACCGATGTCACCCAAGGGCAGCGCGCAAGCCGAACTCACCGTCCTCGCCTCAGCGCAGGTGCGGCCAGCCGAAAGCGAAATCGGCCGTGCCGTTCCAGTGCGCGACGAAGCGATCGCGCCTCAAGGCGTGGCGGCGTTCGATGTGGCCCCGCGGACTCGCTCGGAGCTCGCGAACCGGGTGATGAATCTTGTCATCGCGTCGGTCGCTCTGATCATCGTCAGCCCAGTCATGGCGCTGTTCGCTCTCGCGGTGCGCCTCACGTCCGAAGGTCCGATCTTCTATCGCCAGGTTCGCGTCGGGATCGACCAGCGGTGGAAGCAGAAGGGCCGCCGTGGCCATTGCCGCCGTGCCCGTGACCTGGGCGGCCGTGCCTTCACGATCTACAAGTTCCGCTCGATGTACGTCGATGCAGAGAAGCGATCCGGCGCCGTCTGGGCAACGAAGGGCGACCCGCGCGTCACTCCGATTGGCCGACTCATGCGCAAGTGCCGCGTCGACGAGCTTCCCCAGCTGATCAACGTGATCCTCGGCGACATGAACATCGTGGGACCGCGGCCCGAACGGCCGCAGATCTTCGCGAAGCTCTCCGAGAACATTGCCGAGTACCCGATTCGTCAGCGTGCCAAGCCGGGCATCACGGGCTGGGCCCAGATCAACCACGCATACGACACGTCGATCGAGGATGTACGGACCAAGGTTCGCTACGACCTCGAGTACCTCCAGCGGCACAGCATGGCGGAAGACCTTCGAATCATGGCGCGCACGGTTCCAGTGATGATCTTCGGGAAGGGCGCCTGCTAACAGCCCTCGGGCAATAGCAGAGTCATCTCGGGAGGCGCTGCGCGCCGCCAAATGAAACGGACCCGCTCCTTGGAGCGGGCCCGTTTCGTCGTGCGGTCTCGTGGAGTCGCGTCTAGCGCGGCGGCCGCTTCGGTATGGGCGGCCAGAGCTGCATCCCGACTTCAGCAAACGCCTGAGTCGTGGCGTCGGGTGCCGGGTCGCCGATCAACGTCCGGAGGAGCCATCCGCGCATGAGCCCCAATGCCGCGATCATCTGAGTCACCGCATGCAGGGGGGCTGCCGACAGCGCGAACGGGAGGCTTCGCCTGCTGAGGAAGAATCGGTGCAGGCCGAGACTTCCGGCGAACGACAGTGCGGCTACTGCAGCGCCGGCGAGCGCGAGCGGGCGGCGCTCCGTGATTGCTCCCGCGGCCACCAATCCGAGTGCGAGAAGCCAGCCGAAACCGGCCGGGCCGCTCACCATGTGAATGACGTGTCCCCGGGCGAGGGGACGTGTGCCCCGATAGCTCACCGAGCGCATGAGAATGGTGCTCCGCTTCCAGGCGGCGCGGAGCACACCCCGGACGCCGTACTTGCCGAGATACGAGACGGCAACGTCGGTGGACAGCAATACACGATGTCCCGCCGCGTTCAGCCGTGAACCGAGGTCCAGATCTTCGATGCTCGCGCCGCTGAACAGCCATTCGTCGAACATTCCGGTGGCGACGAGCGACGTGCGCCGTACGACACCGCATCCCGCCGCAAACTGCGCACCGACTCCACCGTGTTTCTGCGCGCCGTACTGCTGAATGAGATTCCAGTACTGAGTCGCAACACCACCGTCTCCGCTCGTGCCGTCATTGCTCGCACCTACCGCTGCAACGGTCGGATCTTCTTCGAGCTTGGCGAGGAGTCGCGCGAGGGTGTCGCGGCGAATGCGGACGCCGCTGTCGACGAAGCCTACGATGTCGCCCCGCGCCTGTTCGATACCCCGGTTGCGCGCGTACGCTCGCCCTCGCGGCGGCCCCTCGAGCCGCACCACCGTGTCCGCATACCGCGCGGCAATCGTCGCGGAATCATCGCGACTTCCGTCGTCGACGACGATCAGCTCGTACGTCTTCCGCGGCAGGCTGCTGGCGACGATCGACGTGAGCGTTTCTTCGAGCAGAGCGCTACCGTCGCAGACAGGTACGACGATGGAGAGAGGATACGAGACCGGCGTGGGCGTACGGCCTCCGGGCGGCGCCTCGGATTCGCCTCCCGCAGGCGTTCCACTGACGAGCGAAACGATGTCCCCCGCGGCCTGCGCGAAGGCCAGCACACGCAGATCCTCCACGCTCGTGCCTACCGGCGCAAGCAGAAACTGCGCGTTCCTCAGATGTGTGTGAATCCCGGTCAGAACTGCGGGCTGACCCGCGCACGCGACGATGACGTCGATCTCGCCCTGCGCTCCGCTTGGTATGCGCTCAGCGATGCGTTCCGGCGTGATCGTGTAGCTCGCCGGAATGACGACGATGAGTGATTTGAACGGAAGACGTTGGGGCGCGCCGCCGACGGCCGACTGGCCGGGATCCGAGGCCCGAGATGTCGACCCTGAAGCTCCCGGGGCGCCGTTCGGAGCGGACGGGGGAGCGGAGCGGCCCTTATCGAAGCTGTTCAAGACCGGACCGCCAAGGTGCGTAAGTGATGCCGGCGCACGTGTTCACCGGCCGGGCTACGACACACGTCGATGAGTTCATCCCCATCAGGTGACAGCGGGCACATAGATGCATTGGCGCGAGAAGGCGTGTCAAGTATTTCGGGCCTGAAGTCCCGGCTCCATCTCGTGATGAGCGCGCCGTTCGCGTGATAACGAATGACCTTCCCTGACGTCTCGCTGACATGGATGTATCGTCTCACTTACGACATGGCCCGCAAAAAAGCCGTCGGGATGACGAGCCGTCGCGGTGTTACGTCGGATGGGATCCCAGGTTCACTGGCGGAGGTGCACGATGACGTGGTCCGAACGCATTCACGCTCGCTGGCCCGCGCACGCGCCGGCGCCCAGCCCCGCAACATCTCGTCGAGACTTTTTGCGACGTCTCACCGGACCCGATCGCGCAGCCGCCGCACCGGCAATTGCTGCCGCGGCCAGCACGGTGCCCGCTCCGCAGTTCTGGTCCGACGTGCGTCTCCGCCTCGTGAGACGCGCCACGATGGGGCTCAGCTCCACCGATGCCGATGAAGCCCGACGAGTCGGATACCAGCAATGGCTGAACACGCAGGTCTATTTCAGCGAGATCGATGACAGTGCGGTGGCGGCGACCGTGGCGTCGCGCTACCCGCTGCTTGCGCAGACGCCAGCCCAGCTCGCTGTCGCGAACCAGGGCACCGTCCAGTCGCAACTGCAGGAGGCGACGATCTACCGGGCGGCCTTTTCCCGCCGGCAACTCTACGAGCGCATGGTCGAGTTCTGGAGCGATCATTTCAACATTTCGATCGCGAAGGTCGGCTATCTCAAGGCGCTGGATGACCGCGAAGTCATTCGAAAATTCGCGATGGGCAAGTTCTCGGAGCTGCTCAAGGCAAGCGCGCACAGTCCCGCGATGCTTGCGTATCTCGACCAGAATACGAGTCGCGTGGGCGCGCCGAACCAGAATTACGCCCGCGAGCTGATGGAGCTGCACACCCTCGGCGTCGACGGCGGCTACACACAAAACGATGTCGCCGAGCTCTCGCGCGTGCTGACCGGATGGACGTTCACCGGCGCAGGAGATTTCAGCTTCAACTCAGTCCGTCACGATTTCGGGCAGAAGGTCGTGCTTGGCGTCACCGTCCCCGCATCGTCGCCGTCGACTGGGTCCGCCGCGATCTCCGAAGGCGAACACATGCTCGACGTGCTGATCAACCATCCGAGCACGGCGCGATTCATATCGACGAAGCTGCTCAAGTGGCTCCTGACGCCTGAGCCGACGGCGGCGCAGATCAATGCAGTCGCAAACGTCTTCCGCGTGACGAAGGGAGACATCAAGCTCGTCGTTCGCGCGATTCTGAACGACGTGTGGATGGGTGCAGCGCCGATGAAGTTCAAGCGCCCCTTTCATTACCTGGTGTCAGCGCTGCGGGCGACGCAGCCAGTGGTGACGTCGACGGCGAACATGAACAACCAGGTTCGCACGCTCGGGCAGCAGCTGTTCTTCTTCGAAACTCCGGACGGCTATCCCGATACCACCGAGTTCTGGAGCGGCAACATGCCGCCGCGCTGGACGTTCGCCAACACGCTCGCCAACGCGACGTCGCAAACGGTCATCGACACTGCGCCATACCTCGGCGGCTCGACCGCGGCCGCGATCGACAAGATCGAGCGCGATTTCTTCGCGGACGAGTTGCCGGCTGCGACGCGTGCCGCGCTGCTCACCTATCTGAACGGCGGGACGTTCAACGCGACGCGCGTGCGGGAAACCATCGCGCTCGCACTGAGCTGTGCGGAGTTCCAGTGGTTTTAAGAGGACGGGAAGAAAAGAAAACCAGAAGACGAGTGACCGGACGGCGAGAGGGCAGTAGACCAGTGACTGACCGAGAATCCACATGACTGATCATTCCGACATCGACTCCGGCTGCAGCGAATACCGCTCGCTGTCACGACGAAAGTTTCTGCAGACGTCTGCAAGCGTGGGCGGCGCGGTTGCGGCAGCGGGGGTATTTCCGCAGTGGCTGCCGAAGGTGGTCATGGCGCCCACGTTCTCCGCGAACCGCGACGTGCTCGTTTCGGTCTTTCAGCGTGGCGGCGTCGACGGGCTGACGACGTGCGTGCCGTACGCGGACAACGCGTACTACACGGCGCGTCCGACCATTCGCATTCCGCGCCCTGACGATACGAGCGTTCCCCTCGCGCAGCGCGCCACAGCGCTCGACAACGCGTTCGCGTTTCCGCCGGCGATGCTCGGATTGTTGCCGGCGTATCTCGCGACGGATCTCTGCATCGTGCATGCGACGGGTCTCATCGACAAGTCGCGTTCGCATTTCGACGCGCAGCGCTGGATGGAAGTGGGGAAACCGGTCGATCCATCGGTCGTCACGGGATGGCTCGGGCGTCATCTCCAGACCGTTCCGCCGCGGACGCCGAACGCGCTTCTGCGCGGCATCGGGATCGGATCCGGCCTGGCCAAGACGCTCGTGGGCGGCCCGAAGACATTGCCCATCGCCGACCCGGCGAACTACAACGTGGGCGGCTCATCGGCGACGCGCACGGCGCGCCTCGCAGTGATCGAAGCGAATTATGCGACGACACCCGATCCGCTCAAGGCGAATGCGCTGACGGCCGTCGACACGATCGAGCTACTCGCCACGCTGAACTTCAATGGCTACGTCCCGCAGAACGGCGCCGTGTATCCGAACACCGGATTCGGGCGCGCGCTGAAGGCGGTGGCGGTTCTCGTCAAGAACGATGTCGGCATCGAAGCCGCGCAGATCGACATCGGAGGCTGGGACACGCACTCGGCGCAGGATCCGAATGCCGGCGCGATGTTCACGACGATGACCGATTACGCGAATTCCCTCGGCGCCTTCTGGCAGGATGTCGTCGCGATGGGCTTTCCGTCGACCGTCGTGTCGCTGTCCGAATTCGGGCGGAACGTGCGGGAGAACGGCAGCAACGGCACCGATCACGGACGCGGCACGACGCTGTTCACGATGGGCAAAGGCATCGCAGGCGGCCGCGTCGTCGCGGACTGGCCTGGCATTGCGCAGGCGAATCTCGAAGATGGTCAGGATCTGCGCGTAACGATCGACTACCGTGACATTCTTGCGGAGATCGTAGCGAATCGACTGGAAAACGCGGCCAATCTTTCCACGGTGTTTCCGGGATGGAACCCCACGTTCCGCGGCATCACGCGGTGACCCGCGCCGACTCAGTGGACGATGACTTCCCCTCCCATCCCCGGGTGCACGGTGCAGAGGTACGCGAACGTTCCGCGGGTGCGAAAAATGCGGGAGACCGTCGTGTCGACGACGATGTTGATGTCGTCGGGTGCGCCCGGCACGTTGTGATTGAAGAGCGCGTTGTGGCCGTCGCCATCGGGCGCGCGGACGATATGGAAGCGCACGGTTCCGCCTGCGCCCAGCTCTGCGCTCGTCGGGCTGAATACCGCGCCGGGCGTGAACACATCGACGATCTCATCGGTGAGCGGGGCGACCGCCGGGTCCTTGCCGCACGCGACGAGGATCAGGCCGCACGCGGCCGCGGCCGAAAAACGGCGCAAGCTGTTCGAAGTCATTCAGGGAGATGGACGCGTCTATGATTTCAACGTTACGACTGCGATCGGTGATACCCGCTGTGGCGGCCGCCCTGGTCCTGGCTTGCGGAGGAGAAGATGGAGTGTCACCGGGAACGCCGGGCGATCCCAACACACCCGTCGCCGGCTCGTTCGCGCTCTCGACGGTGGATACGAAATCGCTGCCTTTCGCAATCGTGTCCGACAGCTTCTACAAGCTCGAAGTGACCGCGGGCTCGGCGGTGCTCGACACGAACCACACCTTCATCATGCCGCTCACGACGCGCGAAACGTTCGCGGGGCACGCGTCGACATTCGTCGACACGACGCGGGGAACGTGGACGCAGGCGGCGGGCGTCGTCTCTCTGACGGACGCGTCGAGCGCGATACCGACGACGGCGCAGTGGGACGGACGCAAGCTCACGGTGATGTTCGACAGCGGAGCCGATGTGAACACGTACGTGTTCACCCGCAAATAGCTCCAGGCTCGCGGTTCAGAGCAGCGCCTTGAGGCGTTCGAGATCCATATTGCCGCCGCTGACGATCGCGACGACTCGCTTCCCTTTCGCAGCGGGGATCCTGTGTGTCATGAGCGCGGCAGTAGTCGCCGCGGCGGCGGGCTCGACGAGCAACTTGGCGCGCGTCATGATGAGCTGCATCGCGGCGGCGATTTCGTCATCGGTAACGAGCACGACCTCGTCCACGGTGCGTTTGACGATCTCGTAGTTGACATCGCCCGCCATCGGCGAGGCGAGGCCATCAGCGATCGTGTTCGGCAGCGCGTCGAGCCGCACCGCGTGGCCCGCTGCAATGCTGCGCGCCATCGAATCCGCGCCCGTGGGCTCGACGCCGATGATCCGGACCGAGGGGCGCGTCTGCTTGACGCCGGAGGCGATGCCGGAAATGAGACCGCCGCCCCCGATCGGAACAACGATCATCTCGACGTCGGGCACCTGGTCGAGGATTTCGAGGCCGCACGTAGCCGCTCCCGCAATGACACCCGGATCCTCGAATGGATGAATGAACACGAACCCGTGCTCATCGCTGAGGGCGCGGGCTTTCGCAAACGCTTCCGCCCCCGTGCCATGCAGAATGACGTTCGCGCCGTACGACTCGCACGCAGCGACCTTCGTTTTCGACGCGCCCGCCAGCATGACCACCGTCGCGCGAACGCCTTCTGCGCGCGCAGCCCAGGCCACTGCTGCCGCGTGGTTGCCCGCCGAGACGGTGACGACACCGCGCGCGCGCGACGCCGCATCGAGCACACTGATGGCGTTCAGGGCTCCGCGCACCTTGAAGGAACCGGTCTTCTGGAACGACTCGCATTTGAACGTCAACGACGCAACGTCGCACTGCGCGCCGATGAGCGCGGATCCGAAAACGGGGGTCAGGTGCAATCGTCCCGCAAGCCGCGCACGCGCAGCCGCGATGTCGTCGAGCGGGGGCATCGTCATTGCCCAAAGGTGACGGACTCGATCAGCCGACGGTAGTATTCGCGGCGTCTTTTCGCGGCCGCTCACCCGGAGTCATTCGATGAAGAATCATTTCGTATCCGCTGTAGCCGTCATTGCACCATTCGCGTTTGCGGCTAGCGTTGGGTGTGGCGGTGGCTCGACCGGACCGCGCGCACCCACCGAAGTCGTGCAAGCGACCGACTTCGAAATTCTCCCGCTCGCGCGCAATTGTCCCGCGGTGACGCCGGTGACGCTCAACGGCCTGCCCGGAAATCCTGCGACGTTCACATTCACGTTTTCGGTGAACGTCACGAATGCGACGTCGAAGGACATCACCATACAAAGCGTGTCGTCGACGGGGAGCGTCACCGCGGCATCGGACGACGCATGGATCGGGCGCCCCGCGAACGTCGGCACCGCTGCGTCGTTCTCTCCCACTGCACTCACAGCAGGTCAGACTGCGAAGGTCACGGGAGCGTTCACGTTTCTCTGTGGCGACAACCCCGACGTTCGGCACACGGCATACTGGGACATACTCATGTCCCTGACGGTGTCGACGACCAAGGGCCTCGCGGGGAGCACTCCGGTCACGTTCCGGCGAAACTGGGATCCGTGCGACGGCGGTCACCCGTGCCCGGCCGTCCAGCCCCCGTTGCCGTCGAACTAAGTCAAGGCCTGCACGGGCTCCTGGCGCCGGCATGAGACGTTGCGGCGGTGTGGTAAACACGTAGGCTTAATCGTATGGATCTCTATGTGACGACCCTTGCCATCGGCGGCGTCGGGCTCGTGGCAATGGCGGCGAGCGGTTTCACGCATGGAGGCCACGGCGGTCACGGCGGTCATGGCAGTCACGCA